>OHMX01000829.1_pt1 | contig 12255 bp, 10 predicted proteins | sample 1569471 | NCBI WGS metagenome assembly OHMX01 (sample SAMEA3879547, study PRJEB24766) | human gut metagenome | biome: human-associated habitat; feature: feces | place: USA | collected 1985/1987
CTGCCGCTTAAAAGCCCCACTGGGGCTTTCATTGCTGCGCTGCGCTTCGCAAACGCGGTCTATGCGTTTTGAGCGCAGCGGTAGAGGGCAAGAACCGTCCCGTGGCCACAAATTTTCAATTCTTGAAAATGTTGTGTTCCACCGGGACTTCACTTCTTCAATGCGTCTGCATTTCCGAAGTGATCTTGTTGGGGCGTGCCTGCCCCAAACCCTGCTCATCATTCGTGCCTTACGGCACGAATGGAACGGCGTGTCGTGCTTTACATAACTTCACCGAGGAGTTATCGAACAGACAGGAGGTACAATGACCAAAACGAATGTTCAACCGATTCCTAGCAATTCCCAGCACCACGACACGCCGAACAACAAAACGCACGTCATCAAGTTCCGTGTGACAGCGGAGGAAAAAATGTCACTGGAACTCACTTGCAAACTCCTGAATCTCTCCCTCTCCACTTTTATCCGCCGTGCCATCCACAACGTCAAGATCGAGAAAACGGTCATCGTTGCAGGCGGCGGAGAAGAAACCCTGACCGCTGTTTCCACCTTGCTTGCCCAGTGCAGCAGGGTGGGCGGCAACCTGAACCAACTCGCACGACACTTCAATTCCGGCGGTGCAGACACCGAGCAGATCCGGGCGAAACTCCTTGACGAACTTGCAGACCTGACCGCATTCCGGCTCAGCGCCGAGAAAGTTCTGGGTGAACTGTATGGCAACGCTCAAGCATATCGCCTCTAAGAATTCGGACTACACCGCCATCGAAGCGTACCTCGTTTACCAGCACGATGCGTTCACCGGGAAGCAACTTCTGGATGAACAGGGCAGACCGAAGCTGCGGGAATCCTACCTGCTCGACACCCTTGAGTGCGGCGATTTCTCGTTTGCAACGGCCTGTCTGCTGGCAAACCGCAAGTATGGTAAGAATACCCAGCATGGTGATATCAAAAGTCACCAGTATATCATCAGCTTTGACCCAAGAGATGCAGCCGACAACGGCTTGACCATGGAAAAGGCACAGGCACTTGGCCTGAAATTCTGCGAAGAAAACTTCCCCGGTCATCCCGCCATCGTCTGCACTCACCCGGATGGGCACAACCATTCGGGAAACATCCATGTCCACATCGTGATCGGCAGCATCCGAACACGAGAAGTGGAGCGTAAGCCCTATATGCAGAAGCCCCGCGACTGGCTAGAGGGCATGAAGCACTCCAGCACAGCCCAGACCATGCGGCACTTGCGTGTCGAGGTCATGGAGCTGTGCGAGGGTGCCGGACTGTACCAGATCGACCTGCTCAACGGCTCGAAAGAGCGCGTGAGCGAAGCTGAGTATTGGGCGCGTAGGCGTGGTCAGTTGAAACTTGACCGTGAGAACGCAGCCCTCACCGCAGCTGGACAGCCGCCCCAGCAGAAGAAGTTTGAAACCGTGAAGGACACTTTGCGGAAACAGATTTCTTCGGTGTTGTACCGCACAACGAGTTTTGAAGATTTTTCTGACAGGCTCATGCAGCAGTATGGCATCACCGTCAAGGAAAGCCGTGGGCAGCTCAGCTATCTGCCCTCTGGCAGAACGAAGTTCATCCGCGCGAAACATCTCGGGGACAAGTTCGATAAGACGGCAGTGCTTGCCACATTGCAGGCAAACGCCGAACGCAAACCCAAGGTACAGTCCAAGCAGGATACCATCGGGAAACTGATCGACATCCAGTCGAGGATGACCGAGGGCAAAGGCATTGACTATAAGCGTTGGCTCACGAAACACAATCTCAAAGTTATGGCACAGACCGTGAAGCTTCTGCAGGAAAAGAGCTTGACCGACGAGGACGCTCTGAACCAGCGCATCACCGAACTGGAAACCAAGTATCACGACTCGCTGGCGGTGGTGAAAGACCTCGAAGGTCGCATGAAAACCAACAATGAGCTGCGCTATCACATCGCAGCCTACACCAGCACCAAGAATGTCGCACAGCAGCTAAAGACCGCCAAGCGACCCGCAGCCTTTGAGGAGCAGCACCGTGCAGAGCTGACAGCGTACCGGGCGGCAGCAGCCTATTTCAAGGCAAACAACCTCACCAAGCTGCCCAGCCCGAAAAAGCTGGAAGCCGAGTATGCGCAGCTGGCATCCGAAAAGGCAAAGTTCTACGAGCAGTACAAGGAAGCTAAAGAGGAACTGCTCAAACTGAAAACCGCAAAGCAGAATGTTGCGTCCTTTTTCCGGGAGGAAGAACCGGCGCAGCAGGAGAGATAAAGGAGTGTGCGTATGATCAATCTGAAAATCGACCCGGAGTTCCAGTCTCAGATTCCTCCTCTGACCGATGATGAATTTAAGCAGCTTGAAGAAAACATCCTCAAGGAAGGCAAGCTGCTCTCTCCTTTGATCGTCTGGAACAACACCCTCGTTGACGGCCACAATCGTTATGCAATCCTCCAAAAGCACCCAGAGATTTATTTCTCCACCATGCCGCTCCGATTTGAGAACCGCGAAGAAGCCATTGCGTGGATTTGCCGGAATCAGTTTGGACGGCGAAACCTGAGTCCCGAACAGAAACGCTATCTGCTTGGGAAGCAGTACGAAGCCGAGAAGAAGGCTGCAAAAATCTTTCGGGGCAATCAGTACACTTTAGCAAAGAAAAGTGGTGGTGCTCACGGTGATAACCACCACTCTGGAAAGAAAACCTGTGACCGGATCGCAGAGGAAAACGGTGTCAGCCGTGCCTCCGTTCTCCGCGCCAGCCACTATACACGAGGCATCGACATCGCAGACAACCTCTCTCCCGGCATCAAGCAGAAAGTCTTTTCCGGCGAAGTGAAGTTTACCAACGAAGAAATGTCCAAACTCGTGCAGGCAAGTGCCGAGCATCGTTCAGATGTCCTTGCTCAAATCCTGCATCCAGAGGCATTGGAAGTGTTGGAATCTGCCAGCGCAGAATTTGAACCTGAAAAAGCAGAACCCGTTCCCATGCCCACACCACAAACAGAAGAATTCCGGTGCTATCATGTACCGGACGAGTTTATGAATGTTTACAAATCTTTGAGCCGTGCAACCGAAATGATGAAAAACTCATGGAAGAAAACGCTCAAAAACAATCCCAGCTATTTCACTGACCCGGAAAAGCAGAAGGTTCTCCGCTTCGCAATGCAGAGGCCTGCTAACTACCTGACTGAAATCGAAACCTATCTGGAAAAGGCTCTTGCAGAAGCCCTTGAAGAAGAAAAGACCGCATAACAGCAGACACCTGTAAGCCATCAACGAGCCACCAGCCGCAAGTGCAGGGCGGAAAGCATCCGCGCCCTTGCGCCTGATAAAAATTGGAACTTTGATTTTCTCGCCCGGCTTTGCCACGGTGGGACAGTCAAAGGAGCGTGCGTTTGAACAAAAAGAAAAAGTCCACAAACACTTCCCCTTACCCCGATGAAGTCATCGACCGTCTGGCACGGGCATTCTACCCGGCCATCCTTGCCTGCTGGAACAGCGAGGAAGGTCAACGGGAATTTGCTGCATGGCAGGCGGAACAGGCTCATATCGCAACCAAAGAAAAACAGGAAGTTCCCGTCGGGGAACTCCCTGCCTTACTTATCGTGTGTGGATTTTTGCAGGGTGCGTCCGGGTGGGCGCACCCTGTTTTTGTTTGTGCTTATTTCTTCAGAATCCGCATTGCGTTCAGAACAGCGATGATCGTGACACCCACATCACCGAACACGGCTTCCCACATACCGGCCATGCCGAGTGCGCCCAGAACAAGGAACACGCTCTTGATGCCAAGAGCAATCACGATGTTCTGCATCACAATCCGTTTCGTAGCCTTTGCAACATCAATGGCTTCTACAAGTTTCGATGGTTCATCTGTCATCAGAACAACATCCGCAGCTTCAATCGCGGCATCCGAGCCAAGACCTCCCATGGCAATGCCGACATCTGCACGGGCAAGAACAGGGGCATCGTTGATGCCATCGCCCACGAAGGCGAGTTTGCTGCCCTGCCGTTTCTGCTTATCCAGCATTTCCAGCTTTTCGACCTTCTGGTCGGGCAAGAGCTGTGCATAATACGCATCCAGACCAAGTTCGTCTGCCACCGACTTGCCGATTCGCTCATCATCGCCGGTAAGCATAACAGTTTTTTCCACGCCGATCTTTTTCAGCTCTGCGATTGCGCACTTGCTGTCCGGCTTCACTTCATCTGCGATCAGGATACAGCCTACATAGCTGCCATCCGCTGCTACATAGAACTTTGTTCCGGCTGCATCGCAAGCGGCATAGGCAATCTTTTCAGATTCCATCAGCTTACTGTTGCCAGCCAGTACCTTCTTTCCCTGCACCGTAACGCTGATGCCGTGTCCTGAGATTTCCTCAAAGCCAGAGAACTGCTTCTGGTCGATTGGCTTTCCATAAGTCGCAAGAATCGACTTTGCGATCGGGTGGTTGGAATAACTCTCTGCCTGTGCAGCATACTCCAATACCTGCTCTTTCTGGTATCCGGCTGCCGGAATGATATTTGCGACCTCAAAAACACCTTTTGTCAAGGTGCCGGTCTTATCAAAGACCACCACGCTCACTTTGTTCAGTGCCTCCAGATAGTTGCTGCCCTTTACCAGCACACCGCGCTTGGATGCAGCACCGATACCACCGAAGAAGGTCAGGGGAATGGAAATGACCAATGCACACGGGCAGGAAACGATCAGGAACACAAAACCTCTGCGCAGCCACTCAGACCAGCCGCCACCAAGGACGAGCGGCGGAATGATCGCCAACACAGCCGCCATTCCAACAACGACCGGCGTATAGTATCGTGCAAAGGTCGTGATGAAGTTCTCGGTAGGAGCTTTTCTTGCGGAGGCATTCTCCACAAGGTCAATGATCTTCGACACTGTGGATTCCCCGAAGCTCTTTGTGACTTTCAGCGTCAGCAAACCGCTCTGGTTGATGCAGCCGGACAGGGCTTCATCGCCTTTGCGGATGCTTTTCGGCACAGATTCGCCGGTCAGTGCCTTGGTGTCCAGCATGGATTCGCCATCCACAACGATGCCATCCAGCGGGATTTTTTCACCGGGTTTTACCACGATGATCTCGCCCACCGCAACGCTTTCCGGAGAAACGACCTGCAATACGCCATTCCGCTTGACGGTCGCCGAATCCGGACGGATGTCCATAAGGTCAGAGATGGACTTTCTGGAACGCTTTACCGCCAGCGACTGGAAAAACTCTCCGACCTGATAGAACAGCATGACTGCAACGGCTTCCGGGTATTCCCCGATGGCAAATGCGCCGATTGTGGAAACACTCATCAGGAAATGCTCGTCAAATACCTGTCCTCTGGTGATGTTTTTCACTGCTTGCCACACGACATCCCAACCAAGGATCACATACGCCACGATCAGAAATGCCAGTTCTGCTGGAGTCGGCAGCTTTGCGAACACGGTCAATGCCATACCGATTGCATAGACCGCAGCACCCACGGCAAGACGTATCGTGCGCTTCTTGTCCTCATCGTTATAGACCGCCGCTTTTTCTTCTTTTTTGACAGGTGCAGTGGCTTCCGGCTGCTTTTCCGACACCTCAACGTCCGGCTCGTGGCTGTGAACAATCGTGGTAACGGTATCCAGCAGGGAAGCAGCCACCGAGGTTCCTGCCTGAACGGTCAGCGTCTGGTTCATCAGATTCACGGTCGAAGAAGTCACGCCGTCCAGTTCACCGACTTCCTTCTCGATTTTTGCAGAGCAGTTCGGGCAGTCCAGACCTTTCAGGAGATAGACCTTCGTCACAGCAGGTTCAGTCTTTTCTGAAACTTCAACATCCGGCTCGTGGCTGTGAACGATCATTTCGACGTGTTCCGCCAATGTTGCATCCGCAGACTTTTCTGACTGAACGGTCAGTGTCTGCTGCATTAAATTCACGACCGAGGATTCCACTCCCGGCAATGCTCCGACCTCTTTTTCTATTTTGGCGGAACAATTCGGGCAATCCAGACCTTTCAGGATGAATACTCTTTTCATTTTGACCTCCACCGTATTTTCTTAATTGTTCAATCGTTCAACTTAAAAGACAAAAAGATAATCGCTTGCGCGATCATCCTCTTAAATGCTCAAATCCCTTGTCGATGATCTCCTTTACATGATCATCCGCCAGCGAATAATACACGATCTGGGCCTCTCTGCGGAATTTGACCAGTCCGGCAAGCCGGAGTGCTTTCAGCTGGTGAGAGACCGCCGATTTGGTGACGCCCAGCAGAACCGCAAGGTCGCATACACACATCTCGCTCTGTTCCAGAGCATGAAGGATCTGCACTCTTGTGCCATCTCCGAACAGCTTGAAAAGCGATGCAAGCTGGATATAATCGTCTTTCGGCTGCATTTTGCCTTTTACATCGTTCACGATGTCCTCATGGATCACATCGCAATTACAGGTGTATAAAGAATTTGACATCAGACGTTCTCCTCGTTTTGTAGTTGAACAACCGTTCAATCATATTATATCTGCTTTTTCTCCGTTGTCAAGAGGAAAAGTTAGCATCTGCTTCCCGCGATTTGTCGTCTAACAGACCTTGACAGCCTCCTTATTTCGCATACAATATAGTTGAGTATTCATTCAACTGCTGCGTTCTGAGCAGAAGATTTTGTATTTGAACAACCATGCAATAAAAGAGGTCTATCTGTGAAACGAAAATTGATCACGCTGGTTCTGACATTGGGATTTCTTGCCGCGTTTGGCGTATTTATGCACTCGCCGCCCTCTATTCTGGATGGGCTGACCGGTGCGACCCCGAAAGCGAAACGTGCCGCACAGATGGCCGCACCGCTGGAGGGCAACTATCTGTTCTGCATCAACCCTGAACTGGAATCGTTTTCTGATGCGGATTTCCGGAATGACCTGAAAGCATTTGTTTCCGGTGAGACAGAAGTCCTTTTCGATGCCGGACTGCCGCACATGACGCTTTCGGTCTGCAAAACAGACTATCCCTTGCTTCGCTATGCAACGGCTCTTTGTGAACGCCTGACCGCTGCCGGAGCAGATGTCACGTTGAAGCAGCACAGCGAAACCATGCTGCGTTCCCGTGCAATCAATGGGCGGTATCAACTGCTGCTGGTTTCAGAAAATATGCTTGATGCAACAGCATTGCCGGATGCAGACATCCTTCTGCTCTCCGCAGAAGAAATGGAGGACCCCTCATGCGAAAACTGAACACCATTCTCTCCGTTCTGCTACTTTTCATCTGTCTGCTTCATGGGCTGATGGGCAGTTTTATGTTGCTGGGCATCAGTTCCGGGGCAGGAAAGTTTCTGGCATGGATCGGCGTTGGCATTCTGGCGGCGCACACCGTCCTTGGGCTTTTGCTGACCGCACAGACATTCCGGGCTTCCCGGTCCGGCGGAAAACTCTACGGAAAGCAGAATGCTCTGTTCTGGGCAAGGCGCACCAGTGGGCTTGCTATTTTGCTCATGCTCTTTTTCCATATTGGCGTGTTCGGCAGAGTGCAGGACGGCGTATACATTCTGTTTCCGTTCACAACGGTCCGGCTGCTGACGCAGCTTTTACTGGTTGCTTCGGTATTTGTGCATCTTCTGCTCAATCTCCGACCCCTTCTGGTATCGCTGGGCATCGTCCGGGATAAGGAGCAGCGCGGCGACCTCTATCTGATTCTTTCTATACTGGTGCTGTTTGCTGCCGGTTCGATCATTCTATATTATATCGGGTGGAACAATGTATGAAACACACTTTGGTGATCGTGGGTGCAGGGCTGGCAGGGCTTTCCGCTGCTTTGACTGCTGTGAAAAACGGCTGGACGGTAAAGCTGGTGTCCTCCCTTGCCTCCGAGCGGGCGCAGTCTGTTATGGCAGAGGGCGGAATCAATGCAGCCTTGAATACCAAGGGAGAGGAGGATAGCCCGGAGCAGCATTATACAGATACCCTGACCGCTGCCTGCGGACTTGCTGACCCGAATGCAGTCTGGGGGATGACGCAGGCTGCGTCCGAACTGGTGCGCAGCCTGCACCATCTGGGAGTACAATTCAACGTGACAGATGACGATGAACTCGACCTGCGGAATTTTGGCGGACAGAAGAAAAAACGGACGGCCTTTGCACAAAGCGATACGGGAAAGCAGCTAATGACCGCTCTGATTGATGCTGTGCGCCGGGAAGAAAGCGCAGGAACGGTCGAACGCTTTCCACACCATAAGTTCCGCACCCTGCTGCTTTCCGGGAACATCTGCGGTGGCTGCACAGTGCAGGACACCTATACTGGCGAACTGCTGCGGTTTGTATGCGATGCCGTCCTGATTGCCACAGGCGGGCTGCATGGCTTATTCAGTGATACGACCGGCTCTCTTGCCAATACCGGAGAAGTCACCGCAGAACTGTTCCGTCTGGGCGTTCCGATGGCAAATCTTGAAATGATCCAGTACCACCCTACCACGGTCGAACTGGGCGAAAAACGGATGCTTCTGAGTGAGGCCGCCCGTGGTGAGGGCGGGCGGCTGTTTGCATTACGGAACGGGAAGCCGTGGTATTTCATGGAAGAAAAATATCCGGAACTCGGCAACCTGATGCCGCGTGACATCACCGCGCGGGAAGTCTGGACGGTCAGCCGTGACTATGAGGTGTTCCTTGATATGACAGAGCTTCCTAAAGAAGTCATGGAGCATAAACTTGCCGGACTGGTGGATGATTGTCAGACCTATCTGCACAAAGATATTCGCAAAGAACCCATTCCGATTTTGCCGGGTATCCACTACTTTATGGGAGGCATTCAGGTGGACGAGCGGCACCGCACTTCGATGCGGAATCTGTACGCTGCCGGTGAATGCTGCGCTCAGTACCATGGCGCAAACCGTCTGGGTGGAAATTCTCTTCTGGGTGCGATCTATGGAGGACAGATTGCTGCGGAAACTGCCTGCCGGGAAACAGTCAGTTCCCCCAATATGCCCTGTGCCGAAGAATCCCTTCTGCCCGAACTTTCCCCGGACGCTCAAATGCAGATGAATCGTATTCTGCTGAACACACTCGGTGTCGTGCGGGATGCACAGACATTGGAAGCGGGCATTCAGGAAATCCGCAAACTGTCTGGCGCCCTTCCGCTTCTGGGCTGTGCCATGCTGGAAAGTGCCCTCGCCCGAAAAGAAAGCCGGGGTGCGCACTGGCGGGCAGATTATCCCCAACGCAACGATGCCGTTTACTGCAAAACCACCGTGGCACACTGGAACGGGCAGCATATCGCCATCAGCTTTGAATCCATCCCCGAAAGGCGGCATGATTTATGAACTACACCATCCGAATCAAACGGCAGGAAAACCAGCAGGCTTCACCCTGCTGGCAGGAGTTTTCCTTTGAGGGAAGTGCGGACACCTCGATTGCTTCGGTGTTGAACGAGCTGAATCACCGCAGCCCTCTGTGCGAAAAGAGCGGAACGGTCGTTTCCCCCATTGCGTGGGAATGCGGCTGCATGATACGCAAGTGCGGTGCCTGTGCCATGCGGATCAATGGTCTGCCTCGTCTTGCCTGTTCCGTTTTTCTGCGGGACTGTAAGGGAAGCGTTGTTACTCTGGAGCCTTTGAGCAAATTCCCACTGGTGAAAGATCTGGTCGTAGACCGTTCCGTGATCTTTGAAGCACTGAAGCGGACAAAGCTGTGGCTGGAAGGAGATGCGTTCCAGACCAGCTATACGCACAGCCAGCGGTATCGATCTGCTAAGTGTCTGCTCTGTGGCTGCTGCTTGGAGGTCTGCCCGAACTTTGACCCGAACAGTGAATTTGCTGGAGCTGTTCTGCCCGTCAACGCTTACCGTATTCTGAACGAAGAACAGGATATTGCCCATCAGACAGAACTCGCAAATGCGTATCGTCAGCTTTATTTTGAAGGCTGCGGAAAATCTCTTGCGTGCCAGGACATCTGCCCAGCCGGAATCCCGGTCGAAGAACTGATGTCACGTTCCAATGCCGCAGCGGTCTGGAAGCGATAAAGTGTAAAAGGGTATGCGGTTTATAGCCGCATACCCTTTTATGCTTAATCTTCTAATCCGTGACTTCCCGCCACATTCTTCAGATACTCCTCTGGTTCGCCGTTCAGAATCAAGTCTGCATAGCCAAGCGGGTCATTGTAGATGAGATAATCTAACTCCGACCTCTGCGCCATGGTCACGTCCAATTCATCCTCGACCCCAGTGCAGTCAATGGAGATCATTCTCCCATCCCGGAGCAGCAGCTCCACGCAGCCGGTATCCATGTTGAAATGGCAGGCTCTTGCATCGTACTTCATGTTTGTGTCCTTTCTGCCTTACGGCACCTTTACAGTTGTGACTTTTGTTATACGGTTCTTCTGATAAGGTTTTGGACACACAGCCGTCGGGAAGGAGCCTTCATTTTGCTTTCCGAAGAAAACAAAAAATCCGAACCCTTCTCCTATCGAGAAAAGGTTCGGATTTTCATTGTTTGGTGCGCCGGAGAGGATTCGAACAGGGCGGCGGCGCACAGCGCCGCAAGCAAAGCCACAGAGCGGCTTTGCTTAGCCCGCGGTTCCCAACGCATAGGAACGTCTATCAAGAAAGATGCCGCCAGACCTTTGGTCTGGGGATTTTTCATTTGTGGCGGATGGTACAGGATGGGAACTGCATCTGTTTTTCCCCGCAAGGTTTTCCATTGCATTTCGGCGAAAAGTATGTTTCAATAAAAAGAGTGATACGGCGATCAGATGCAGAGAGAAGGTGGGTGCAGGATGTTCAAAATTGCGATCGTAGAGGATCAGGAAGAAACACGGGAAAGCCTGAACCGGTTCGTCCGGCAATATGCACAGGAGCAGGGCCTGCAGGTGGAGATCAGTCTCATCCCAGACGGTGCTGAGATCGCAGAGCACTATACGCCGGGATTCGACATCATTTTTATGGACGTGGAGATGCCACGGCTGGACGGCTTTGGAGCAGCCGAAGCCATCCGGGCCGTGGATGCGGATGTGGTGCTGGTCTTTGTGACCAACATGGCACAGTATGCCATCCGGGGCTACGAGGTGGATGCACTGGATTATGTGCTGAAGCCTGTGAACTATTATCAGTTCTGCACCAAGCTTTCCCGCGCCATCCAGCGGGTGCAGCGGCGCAGAGGCGGGCAGGTGGTGCTGCAGCTGGCGGGCGGTGGCATCCAGCTGCTGGATACCGCTGATATCTATTATCTGGAGACCCGCAGCCGGATGCTGTACTACCACACCTCCAAAGGCGAGTTCGCGGCACGTGCCAGCCTGCAAAGTGCCGAAAAGCAGCTTGCCGAGTATCATTTTGTCCGCTGCAACCAATGTTATCTGGTCAATCTGGCCTACGTCAAGGGCATTGAAAACGACTTTGCCCTTGTGAAAAACGACCGGCTGGAGATCAGCCGACGGCAGCGCACGGCCTTTCTTACTGCGGTGGCATCCTACATGGGAGGTGTGCTGTGACGGCAACGCTGCTGAACAGTCTGCTCCGGGCACTGCTGCGCTGGGGTGCGGCGCTGGTTTTTTGCCTGCCTTTGCGGCATCGGCCCCATTTCTGGGCCCGTGCCTGTGGGATGCTGCTCCCGCTGCTTTTGTTGGCGCAGCTGCTGGACCCGCTGGCACAGTCCACAACACTGTGGCAGCAGCAGCTCCTGCTGCTGGTACTTTACGTTTCCTTTTTTGCGCTGCTGGGCGGGATGATCTATCTGTGTACGGACATCAATAAAAAAGGTGCCCTGTACTGCGCAGTATGGAGCCTGCTCATCGCGCAGTGCGCTTACGAGAGCTGGTGCTTTCTGGAGCTGCAGTTTACCCGGTATGGACACCCGCTGAACATGGCTTCCCCCTGGGCGGTTCTGGTGCAGCTGCTGTCCGGGGCGGTATTCTTTGCGGCGGTGTACATCCTGCTGGCGCGGCAGCTTCCTTATAAAGGAGAATACAACATCGGGCCTCGGCAGCTGTTCAGTGCGTTCTTCATTGGCATCCTGTTCATGGTGCAGGCCGCCGTGCTGGACAATGCCCGCGCCGAACATACTCCGCTGAGCCTTACCGTTACCATTCTGATCGGGCAGTTCTATTTTATCACCCTGCTGTATTTCCAGAGCGAGCTGTTCAAGAAGTCTGCCATGGAAAAAGAGATGAATGAACTGAACCTACTGTACGAGCGTCAGCGTCAGCAATATCAGGTGGCCCGGCAGAACGTGCAGATCATCAACAAGCGCTGCCATGAGCTGAAGGTGCAGATCGCCAATCTCCGCAAGCTATCGCCCGAAGCGGTACCACAGGAGCGCATTGATGAGGCCGAAC
>OHMX01000830.1_pt1 | contig 12250 bp, 4 predicted proteins | sample 1569471 | NCBI WGS metagenome assembly OHMX01 (sample SAMEA3879547, study PRJEB24766) | human gut metagenome | biome: human-associated habitat; feature: feces | place: USA | collected 1985/1987
TAACGGCCATCACCCCGCTGTACCGCCAGCGCATTGCCCCCAGGCTGAAAAAGAAGTTCTGATGCGAAAGCGAAAAGATGAATAAAAAGCAACGCCGCACAATTCCTGTCGGGCGGTTGTGGCACGCCGTCTGCGTTACAAAATGCTCGATAATACACAAAGTATGACCTGTACTTTTTGCTTGGCAGCCGATGCACCTCACTCGTTGTATTGGCACGTGGAATTGCGTGGCATTGCCAAAAGAAAAAACAAAATGGAGGAGTAAAAGTTATGTGGTTTGATGATGCAACAATCTACCAGATCTATCCCCTGGGCCTGTGCGGTGCTCCGCTGCAAAACGATGGTAGCGACCAGACCGGGGAACACCGTATTCTGCGCGTGCTGGACTGGGTGGAACATATAAAAAAATTGGGCGCAACCTGTGTGCTGTTTAATCCTTTGTTTGACAGCGATGCCCACGGCTATGACACCCGCGATTATAATCGCGTTGATCCGCGCCTTGGGACCAAAGAGGATTTCCAGGCTGTCTGCAAAGCCCTGCATGAAGCCGGCATCCGCGTGATGCTGGACGGCGTGTTCAACCATGTGGGCCGCGATTTCTTTGCGTTTCAGGACCTGAAGGCAAACCGCGAGAACGCCCGCTATAAGGACTGGTTCTGCGATGTGAATTTCTGGGGCAACAACGAGTACAACGACGGTTTCTCTTACGACAACTGGGGAGGCTACAACCTTCTCGTCAAGCTGAATCAGAAGAATCCTGCTGTCGTTGACTATATATGCGATGTGATCCGTTTCTGGGTGAGTGAGTTCGATGTGGACGGAATCAGACTTGACGCTGCGGACGTCCTTGATTTTGATTTCATGAAGGCACTGCGCCGCACAGCAAATGAAGTGAAGCCGGATTTCTGGCTCATGGGTGAGGTCATCCACGGCGACTACAGCCGCTGGGTAAACGGCGAGACTCTTCACAGTGTCACCAACTACACACTTCACAAGGCTCTGTACAGCGGCCACAATGACCACAACTATTTTGAAATCGCGCACACTGTAAGACGTCTCCAGAACATGGGAACATTAAAGCTCTACAACTTCGTAGACAACCATGATGTGGAGCGTATCTATACAAAACTTACCAATAAGGCTCATTTTGCACCTGTACATGTATTGCTCTACACTCTTCCGGGTGTGCCTAGCATATACTACGGTTCAGAATTTGGTATTGAGGGACGCAAGGAATATGGCTCAGACGACAGCTTAAGACCAGCTCTCAATATAGAAGATTACAAGGATTCAGTAAAAACCAACCCTTGCACAGCACTCATCGCCGCACTCGGCAAGGTACGTCAGGCCGTTCCTGCACTGTCATATGGCAGCTACGATGAGCTGATGCTCACCAACAGACAGTTCGCATACGCAAGGGATCTTGACGGAACCCGTGTCATCGTATCTGTGAACAACGACGATGCCCCAGCCGGAATGCACCTTGCAGCAGGGAACTGCACAGCATACATCGGCGCCCTGTCAGGCGAAAAGGTATCTGTACAGGATGGTCATATCAACATAACCCAGCCTGCAAACAGTGGTGAGATCTGGGTGCCTGATGGAACTGACCTGAACGTTAAGCCAGTTAAGATGGAGACGAAGGCTGAGAACAAGACTAAGAACAAGACTGAGAGTGAAGCTAAGACCAACACAGAAAATAAGGCAGCGTCTGAAACATCTACCGATGCAAAAGGCAATCAGGAATCTGAACCAAAGATAGAATCCAAAGACACTGTGGCCGCTACAGAATCTGCAGATGCTAAGAAAAACACAACCGATACTGAGAAGAATACTGCTGCCGACACCCCGGTTGATCCAGAAACCATCACAGTTGACTGGAGCAAGTCTCCGGAATCCATGACAGTTCCTGAACTTCAGGCTGCTATCCTGGCAAAGCTTGCAGGCAACGGACCTGTTGATGCGCAGATGAAGAAGACTGTCACAGACAACATCTGGCATGACTCTCTTGTGAACTGGCTGAAGAGTTTTAGATAAAATTACGTAGAAACAGCCAGGTGCATATTCTCCAAATTGGAGAACATACACCTGGCTATTTTTTCACCTAAAAATCAACAAATTGCAGCCTGCGGCCATCAAACCTGATATAACCATCAAAAAAACTGCTGACCATATCGCCTGACTGCTGAATATACCACTGTTTTCCAGATAAAATTCGTACGGATTTTCTGGGTTGATATAAAGATATACCACATCGCCTTTACTTATATTCAGTCCATATACATATGTCTGCTCATACACTTTATACTGCTTATCCCTGTATGTAAATTCAAATACTCCCGCCTCCGGATATCTTCTGCCGGCTCTCATATCCTGTCTCATATCTGCACGTACATCATGGCATACAGCTTTCACAGTAAATGAACATCTTCGCTCAAGCGCTTTTCTCTTACATATCACAGAGAGCAGTGTTATTGCACTGACCACAAAGAATGCACAGGCAAATATCTCTGCATAAAATGCTCCAACATTGCAATTTTCTCTCCCCAATATCCGTTCCGGGAGCAATACTATCTTATCCGCAAAAGAGCCATCTTTCACAGCACACGCCGCCCATATCAGCGCCGATGCAGCACCGGCAAACACAGATATGAACACTATACCGATGATGCTCCCCCGCTTTCGCTTCTTAATCATTGGAATAAGAGTCTTTAGAATTATGACAAGAACTATCCCGGCAAAAAACTGCCCCACAACAAGCATAACAGCATCCGTTCCGATCTCACTTGCAACAAATCCGGCTATAATACTGGCAACAAACCATATGCCAAATATTACGCCTCCAATTTTCTCAGGCATAGAAACATTTTTTTCTTCTAAATTGTTATTTCCCATATACCCCACCTCTCAGCAAATATCCCGCAGCGATCCTACTGCTCCCTGAACTTTATCTCGCCCGTAGCAGCGTCCATGCTGTCCACTATCGCAAGCGACTCAAGATGATATCCTAGATTCCTGATGACCTGACCACCTGTCTGGAAGCCTTTCTCAACTGCTATTCCGATTCCTTCAACGCTGGCACCTGCCGACTTCACTATGGAGATGAGTCCCTGAAGCGCACATCCATTTGCAAGGAAATCATCTATGATAAGAATCTTGTCCTCAGGATTGATGAACTTCTTGGACACGATGACCTGATTCTTGCACTTGTGTGTAAATGACTCTACCTCTGCCACATATACATCGCCCTCTATGTTGATGCTCTTTGACTTCTTCGCAAATACAACAGGCACATCAAAATGTCTGGCAACAACACAGGCAATGCCTATTCCGGATGCCTCTATAGTAAGGATCTTGTTGATCTCTGTTCCCTCAAATCTCTTCTTGAACTCCTCACCGATCTGATCAAACAGACGTATATCCATCTGGTGGTTCAGGAAACTATCCACCTTGAGAACATTGCCCTCCTTTACTATTCCATCCTTAGTTATTCTCTCTTCCAAAAAATTCACGTCGTAATTCCTCCTTGAATACCTGTCAAATACGAATCCGTCCGTACTCGCTCATTCTCTAAGTTCCAAACGCCATCTTCACCAACACTTTTATGCCATACGGAAATTATCCTCATCTCAATCTGACGTTACTGATTCGTATGTAATCATAATTATAGACATAATACAACAACAGTCTAAGTTTTTCCACCCTAATTATGTACATTCATAGCATACATTCATATGCAACTTTTACATACGGTGTATTCAAGTAAACCACCACCGAACGCAAATCTCACAATCACTAGATAAGTCCCCTGTTAGATGCCTCCCTGACCGCCCCGGCCTTATCAGTCACCCCGAGTTTTCTGTACACTTGATTCAGGTGATACTTTACATTCGCCTCCGACATGTTGAGTCTGTCCGCTATCTTCTGCCTAGACAAGCCCTCTGCCTGCAATTTAAGTATGGCTGTAGCAGTCTCACTGAGCTGAACATCATCCACTCCCGCTTTCATATATCCGGGGTAGTATCTCGTCATACTCTCAGTCTCCTTCTGCAGTTGTCTGAAATATGCCCTTCTTGCGGCTATCTCCTTATCGTCAGCACCATCTTTCTCGACTTTCCATCCACAGGTATTTATAAGAGAATTCACCGCCGCACCTTCCCTAGATATAACCCTTGTAAAGCTATATTCCATCGCAGTATCAATAGCATGGCACATCGCCTTTTTCCAGTCATCATTTTTTAATCGCTGCAAAGCTACAGCCATCAGCACACTACATTCTATCCCTATATACGTACGGGACATCATCTCAGCATAATATCTCAGCTTTGTCAGCAGCGAATATGCCTGTTCATTCCGTCCGCTTTGAAGGTATACTCTCACTTTGGTTAGATAGATAAACCTGTCATATATCCTGAATTCAACATTTTCATCCGGAGCATTTTCCATCCAACCTGTAACACAGGCTCTATCTCCTCTGTACAGGCTGCATCTGGTCTCAAATGCATATATATTGGGAAGGAGATTTTGTCCTTCCTCTTTTTCAGCCTTTCCCTCTATTCCATTCAAAACCTCAAGAGCCTCCTGTGGCTTTCCGTTCTGCAAATGCAGCCACGCCAATATACCATCAGCAACAAAGCACTGCTCGATTTTTCCTCCTGCTTCCGCCTGCATTCTGCCCTTTGCCGCAAGCGTTGCCACCTCGTAATTATCTCCGCTCTTTTCAAGAAAACTCTCCGCCAAAGCAAGATTTACAAGACCTTTTCCGTATTTTCCAAGTACAAACTCAACAATCCTGCCAACCTTCGACGCCAGCTCTCTGTCCCTCTTGCTCCACTCACAGAAATCTTTTCCGCCATTCATCATTGATGGCAGATTGGATGTAACCGACCATTCCTGTATTCTTACTTCTTTATTAAAAACCATGGTGTATGCTGACTTCAAAAGCTTTAATACATCAACACTCCCCCTGTGCGGCAGACCAATATCCAGATACAGCAAAAGTCCCTTTGCATTTTTCCTGGCACTTCCCTGGTTTTCATCTGCATATAATTTTAGTCTGTCGTACCATCTTTCACTCTCATCAGGATTTAGAAGGAGTGACTGCAGCATGCTCATACCACACATAAGCTCAGGACTTTTCTCGATGACATAATCCGGAAGTTCCAGGTAATATTTTTTCAGATCATAGTAATAACCACTGTTCGCCGCATGTCTGGCATTATCGACAAGTATTGAAACTATTCGCTCTGTAACTCCTGCATTTTCATACATCTCCAAAGCTTTCCTTATATCTCCGTTAAGTCTGTAAAACAGTCCGGCATTCTCATACAGGCCTCTTATACGCTCTTTCTCGTACTTCCGCTTAAGACGTCTGCGCATAGAGACCCTCATGTGAAACTGCAGTTGATATTGTGTATTGCCATCCTTATCCATCCGGCTGGTCATAAAGTTTCCAAGCCACTTTGCCCTCTCGATCAAAAGCTCACTGTCACTTCTTCCGGTTATCATCTCAGCCTGTTTTGTTGTAAACTCATCCACCACGGATATTTCCATGAGAAATTCCTGCATTTCCACATCCCAGTTATCATACACATGATACTCAAGGTAATTACACATCTCATCCTCAACGCGTCTCGAAAAATCATTATACATATCATCTGTTATCTCGCTTGTATATGCCATTTCCATGTATTTGATGTGGCACATCTCCACAGCCAGCGGAAGTCCTGTAGTCTCATAGTACATTCTCTGCACTTGTGCCTCATTGATGCTAAATCCAGCGTATTCAGCATACTTCTTTATATCCTCCAGACTGAACATAAGCAGCTTGCTGTCCACCACATAAAATCCTTCTTGAAATCTTACAGCAGAAAGCCATGGGGGAACCGGACACCGGCCAACGAGTATAACCCATACGTCTTCTCTTCTAATGAGTTCTATGATCTGCTCCCTCACTGTGTCCACATCCCCCCATGAGAGCTCGTGCAGATTATCTATGACAATTATTTTTCTTGCGTTGCTGCTTTCTACCACAAGGTCATCCGGTCTGATACCGCCGGCATCCACCACCATGTACTTACGTGTTCCAAGATATCTGCTGACAAGAGTCGTCTTTCCCGAACCACTGACCCCGAATATATATGCAGTTACATTCCCTTCATCCGCTGTCTTCAGAAGCCTCCAGGCTTTTTTCGGTTTTATAAAACAGCCTTTATTACCCGAAGCCGTATTCCCCATATGTACAAATCTCCTTTTCTCACTTTTTAATCCCGGTATAGATAATCAACACCCTGTATATATCAGCAAAGGTGCCTGCATCCAGCCCCAACGGGCCGGATATCAAGCACCTCATGCAGCTACTATTTTTATTTTACTATAATCTGCACAGCCTGTGTAGTGCCATTTACAGCAATTACATAGACCGTACACTTTCCTGCGGCCTTTGCCTTTATTCTTCCTTTGGCATCAACTGTAGCAACATTTTTATTTGTACATGCATACAAATACCTTGCACCATGTGTGCCATCAAGCACCTTCTTGCTGGCATCTGCCTTGGTATATCCAGGTTTAAGCTTAATCGTCTGCTTAACTCCCAACACGTAGCTCTTCTGTGGAAGCAGAACCTTCTTGATGTTGGTATATTTGCTGCTATTGGTAACTATATGAAGCATGACACTATTGTCTATATACTTCTTCTTACCATTTACCAGCTTATATGCCTTTACTCTCAGCTTGATCGTATCAAACTTAGCAAGTGATTTGCCATTAATTCTGGATATTGTAACTCGGGTTGCCGATGCGCCCTTTACCGATTTAACAAGACTTTTCGAGCCAAAGTTTACATAGCACTTCTGTGCATATATATCATATCCGTCAGCCTTGTTAACCTTACCCCACACAACTGTCACTTTGTTTCCAGATACTACTGCATGGATATTCTTATTGATACCAGCTGTATTTTGTGCCGGTATTTTTGCTACAAACCTGGCATTGATTTTCATATTCTTATTTGCAGCAACCTTTACCGAAGTTTTTGTACTCTTGAAGCTTCCTGTCCAGCTTCCAAGTTTACAGTTGTTTGCCGCCTTTGCCGTGCAGATAAGAACCGTTCCCTCGATCACTGATGCACCATTCTTAACTGTTTTGCCTTCTGCAGTCTTGATTGTGATCGATCCGTTTTCAGTCTTTCCAATAGCTACCTTCACATACCTGAACTTGAATGCCGCTCTTATATTCATGTTCTTTGTCACCGTAAGTTTCACTGTAGTACCAGTCTTGCCTTTGGCATCTCCGCCCCAGGCTGACAGATCACAATGCTTTGCAGGAATTGCCTTGCAGATGATATCTGTGCCTTCCTGAACCAGCTGTCCGTTAGATATCTTCTTACCGTCAGCTGTTGTGACAGTTACCGTACCATTCTTCACTGTGGCAATACTTACCTTTGCATATCTTGCCTTGAAGGCTGCTCCCACTGTGATACTTCCGTCAAGGGCTTTTTCAAATGTGCTCTCAGCCTGATCTGCCGCATCCTCTGTCCATGCGTCAAAGTCATAGTACATATCCGGTGTTGCTGTGTATGTAAGAACAGTTTTCTCGTCAATCATTTCACCGTTCTCCACCTCTGTGCCATCTGGCTTTGTCACCTTTATGTTTCCATGCTCTGTATCTGCTATTGTTACAGAGTAAAGCTTAACTGCATCAACTTTAAACTCCATATTCTTTGTGACGTTTACATCACTTACAAGATATGCTCCTGTCTCAGTTCCATCCTCTGCAAGCACTGGCTGGACTGACATGATATTCTCTGACTCCTCTGAATTTTCAGCGTTCTCTGGTTCATCAATGATTATATCTCTGATTCTCCAGCCCTCAGCAGGTGTAATAACAACACTCGCATCTCCGTTCTCTCTTACCATATTATCAAGAACTACGCCATTGTCATTCTTGAATACCACATTGTCTGGTATCTTTGTAAGGTCTGTTATAGTGTAAGCTGTCTCCGGTGTGCTTTCACCACCTGCAGTCTCTATCAGATTATTATCTCTGTCATAATTTCCCTCTACAGGAATGGCATATCCAACTCTGTCAACAAGCTCTGCACTTACCTCTATGCTGTTTGTAACATCATTTAAAAGTATCTCGTTGGTAAATCCAAAGTCAGTGCCAGACTCTTCCTTGACAACCTTTCCGCCTCTGATGTACTTAACTGTCCATGCCTGGATCATATAATCATCAGAAGGTGTTATGGCAAATCTTACATCCTTGCCAGAACCTATTCTCACTAAGTTATTCTCAGCATTTATTGGCTTAAGTCCGCTTATATCTCCATCCTCGCCGACATAACCTGTACTGATGTCTATATTGTCATATTTCTTAACTTCATCCTCATTCTTGAATATTACATTTACAAGAAGTGATGGTGCGATATATGCATATATCTCTGCATCCTTTGTTATGTCTGTCAGCTTGTATGTGAGTTCATCTGAATCAACATCTGCTCCGTCAACTGTCCAGTGCTCAACTGTGTTGTATTCATCCTTCGGTGCAACTGTTATTGTAAGATCCTTATGTCTCTTGAGCTTAACCTCTCCTGATACGATCTCAAGTTCCTCACCGTCAGAAGATGCAGTGATCTTCGCCGATCCGGTTCCTGTTGTACCTACCTTAACTGTATACTCTGGAATCTCCACAAACTTAACATATACTGCCACATCTGTGTAGATAGTCTTCACCTCATAGGTAGTCTGCTCCAGTTCAGTGCCTTCTATAGCCTGTGTACACTCAGGATCAAGATACCAGCCCTCGATCATCTGGCCATCTGCAGGAGCTGCCGTAAATACTGCATCTCCGCCGGATACCTGGCTATCGCCACTTGTGATCTCAGCCTTCTCGTCCAGTCCATATACCGCTGTCACAGCTCCAAGAGCAGCATCATTTGCCTCAAAGGTTATAACTGACTTGAGTTCCTGCTTAGCAAAGTGAGCAACAACATCTATGTCAGATGCCACCTTGTCAACCACAAATACGTTGCTGCCAAGCTCCTCTGCTGTGTAATCCTTTGTTCCCTCTGCTGTCTTTACTGTAAATCCTGTACATTCCATGTACTGGTCGGCATCAGCTGTGAACTTAAGCTCTCTGTCTCCTCTGATCTGTGCAGAATTACCTTCAAGCACTTCATCTGCTGTCATGTTCTCTGCCTTTATCTGTCCACCCTCATCTGATGACCATGTTATCTTATACACAGGTCTGTCAAACACAGCCCTCACATCAACTCTCGTATCCTTTGGCACTTTGTATGCAAATATCTTCTCTGCCACGCCCTGACTGATTCCATTTACAAGCCAGTCTGCAACTTCATATCCTTCTGCAGCCGTCGCTGTGAATTCCACATATGAAGCAGCACCTATCATATCTCCTGATTCGAGCACCAGCTTTGTAGATGTGATCATGGCGCTCACCTCACCTGTTCCCTCTGTCTCAGGACCAAATGTGAGTACATCACCAACCAGCTCAAGACCAGCCATAACTGTCACATCAGATGAATCTCCGTCAACCGTGATCTTAAGGGTATCATTTACTTTCTTGTCTGAATATAACTTTATATTCTCCGTCTCGCTTGTCAGCTTATGTCCATTTATGATCCATTCTTTTACATTGTATCCATCATCAGGCACAACCTTGAATGTGATGACAGAATCTCTGTATATGTCTGTGATCTGCGCAGATTTGCTCTCCGTTGCATCACTTATGGTATCTCCTATCTGTATGTATGAAGGGAGATTTTTTCTTGACACATCTGCACTTATAGAGCCGTGTGTCTTTCCTGACGCCTCTCCAGCAGAAGCCTTCTCTATCACTTTCAGAGAATACTCAGCCTTCACGGATGGTGATATCTTTCTGTATGTGGCATTTACTGTCACATCCCCTGTAAATCCATCTGCCGGAGCACTCCACGTAAACGTGTATCTCTCTGTTCCGGACTCAGCATCCGCAGTCTCAGCCAGCTTTCCTTCTCCGCTGTTCTCCGCAAGACTGAATACATCCTCTCCTGCGTAATTTACCTTTATGTCAGCTATCTCATAATTTCTCTTCACCGCAAATGTGAATTTCAGATCATCCTTACTTGCATATGCGATACATCCGCCATTTGCCAGATCAGAATCTCCTGACCTTGCAGTCATCTCTGTGTCATTTCCTGATGTCCACGACACAACCGGCTGTTTGTAGAAGTATACGACAACCTTTGTATCCTTGCCGAGATATTCTAGTTCATACCTCTGGGCGCCAGCACCTTCTGCCTCAGCATCAACCTTCTCGCCATTTACCTCCCAGTATGCTATCTCGTAGCCTTCATTTGGAGTTGCTGTAAATACTATGTCACTACCCTGAAGCTGCTTGTCACCGGATACAAGTGCGTCTGTACCTCCTGCAACCACAGCATCTACTACACCGGCTGCATCATCATCCGCACCATATGTCACCTTGTATCTGTTCGGCGCAGTGTACTTAACTGTATAATCGAGGTCTGAAGCTATATCATACACTGTCATCGTCCTGAGATCCGCTGATACAGTTCCAAGTTCCTGTCCATCTGCTGCTGACCATCCGTCGAGAAGAAGTCCTGACGGAACTGTAACCTGAATGGTTACGTTGTCGCCTCGGCTGACTTCATATATACCGTCTTCACCGCTCTCTATAATCACTGTGCCGTCAACTCGCTGAGCCTTGACTGTGACATCCACACCTGTTGTCACTGTAGTCTTTCCATCGCTTCCAACAGTTACAGGCGAGACTGATATTTTGAAATTCTGTGCTTCTGCAAAATATGCCGTGATAAGTGTATCCTCGCTGATCTCCTCTGCATCATATGTGAGAGATGTGTTATTTGTCACTCCATCTTCCGCGAGAACGGTCTCCGGAACTCCATCTTCTCCCGTAACAGTCCAATGATCCAGAACATATCCTGCTGCCGGAACCGCAGTGAGTCTTACCTTCTGTTCTATATGAATGTTTGCACCTGAACCGAACGATTTTCCAATTGTTCCATCCGTCACATAGTTTGCTTTGAGTGTTCCATGAGCCTCATTGTCAGGCTTGTATGTCAGCTTGTGATATACAGGCTCAAAGTTTACTGCTACATTCATGTTTGCTTTCAGCTTATCCATCTGGATCTGGTCATCGCTGCACGCCTTGCCACCGGATGTTCCACACTGTGGATCCGTAACTGTCTTTCCATTTAGTGACCAGCTCTTAACCTTATATCCCTTATGAGGAGTAGCAGCTAAAGTGATCGTTGAGTTCTCAGGGAGTCTTGTTCCACTGTCAACTGTGAGTCCGTCACTGTTTTCATTTCCAGGCTGCTGGTACTTGATTGAAACTGTGCCATGTGTATTTGCCGGCCTGGCAGTGACGGTGTACACGTTTCCTGTCAGTGTGTATGATGCTTTAACCAGGTTTATTATATAGTTCTTCTCAAGTTCATTCATAACCTGTGAATGCTGATCGCCCACCTTGACGTATGCAACATCTATATCATATATACCCGGCAACAGCCCACTTACTCCATATGATCTGAGCTCGTAATCCCTGTCTCTCTGAGGCATTATGTCGGTATCCCATGCCTTGAGACCTGTTATCACCGCATCCTCGCACTCTCTTACAGAATCATTTACACTTTTCTCTGTATCCTGGGCAGCTATCTCAAGCTGTGCCCTTCCAACATTTATATTCTTCTGAGTCTTGTCTCCGCCATTTGATGCCGTTATCTGGAACATTCCAATAGACTTCGGTATAAACACGCCGTTTGCAAGTTCGTATTTGTCTGTGTCCTCAAATTCTCCTGTCTTATTATTCTTTATCTTAACTGTGTATTCTGAATCGTCCGTGATATCCTGAAGCTTTCCTGTATTGTCGTATGACACTTTCTCCAGAGACATCTTCACTGAATCTCCGTATCTTACATTATCCTGCATGGTCAGATTCATGTTCGTCTTTCCCTCAAATGAGGTATATATAGACATCGAGTCAGATATACTGTCGTTGTACTGTTTGTTTCCTGCAAAGTATACATATACGTTGTATATTCCCTGTCCGGATGGCTCCCACTGTGCAGTATAGCAGCCATTTGCTCTGTCGTACTTACCAGCTATGCGCTTGCTCTCAGGCCCTGTAATGACAAATTCCACATCTCCCTGTACATCCTCACCTGACAGTGATTTTGGCTGACAGCTGAGTGTGATCTTGTCTCCTG
>OHMX01000831.1_pt1 | contig 12225 bp, 11 predicted proteins | sample 1569471 | NCBI WGS metagenome assembly OHMX01 (sample SAMEA3879547, study PRJEB24766) | human gut metagenome | biome: human-associated habitat; feature: feces | place: USA | collected 1985/1987
CTTCTGCTTTTACCGCTTTGTGGGTGTGTTCCGTCTTGACAAGGAAAAATCTCTCCAAGAGAATAAATGTGTTTGGGAACGTATTTCGGATTTCTATCAGCTTGATGTAACACCATGAATAAAGAATACTATAAGAAGCGTCTCATAGACCTTCGAGCTTTGATAGCGAAAGAGCGTGAAGCCAAGAAAAAGGACAATGCCTATTATGCAGGCATGATAAAAAGGGCAACTTCTACATCAACTAAGGCAAACTATCGTAAATCAAAGATAAGCAAAGCTGCTTCGCATGACAAGCGGATAGAAAGTCTTAAACGTGATGTTGAGAATACGAAAGCCTCTCTGAAAAGAATTAAATAATCAAGACATATGGGAATAATAAACAATCTTATCAACTCTCTAAAAGATAATTTTACTATGGCTGAGTTTAACATTAATGGCCGTATGACGGTCAAAAGTCTAAGAAAACAATTCAAGGACGCATTCGGCGCAACTTTGCGTGTGTACAAAGGAGCTAAATTTGCGCCTGAAGATGCAACCCTCGCATCCATCCGTAGCGGAGAAAGTGCAAAGGGTGGAGAACTTGCATGTAAAGGTAACCTGCAAGTCGGTAATTTTGAGGCCAAAATGAAAGAAATGTTTGGCATAACCGTGAAAGTGGCAAACCCCGACAACACAAAGCTGGTAAGTGGCAACATAACCATTGCAGCGGCAGGACGTGAGGCTGTGGCAACTGACGATTGGAGCAACGAACAGTTGCAATGCTATTTTTGGGATACGTTGCAAGATTTGCTTATCACCAAGGGTTATGACATCCAAAAGAAAGACTTTTCACATGATGTTGAGGATTACTATAAAAGCACCCGATACAAGCGCTACGGCGTGACATTCAACATATACAAAACCAAGAAAAAGAAGGATATAACCTTCACAATCTATACGATAGAAAAATATTGCTTTGGTGTAAAGTATGCCGGTGATGTTGCTACGGACAAAGTATTGGAGGATGCGATAGGCGGAGCAGGCACGGCTATTCGTGTTGCTGATAAGACTTGGGCTGGATGGGGTGAACCGTCGCCGCGAAATGAACTCAACTTCAAGAAAATGAATTCAGAAGGCATAGGAAAATTGAAGAATCCAACTGCGCGTGCTGCATTCATGAATAGTCTTGTAAATGAAATCGACTCACTTATAAAGAATTTAGTTGAAGCATTCAAAAAGAAAGGTTTGTAAAATGTAGTTTATGGGACTTGGTAACTGGGGATGTTTAGGCATAATCCTCTATTTGTGCCGAAACATACTTTATGTGTTGTTTTGGGCGGTTGTAGCCTTTGTGTGTTACATGATATTACAATGTATATGAAAATACGAGGATTAAGTTTTTCTTGGAAAAGAGCGGTTGGAATAACTGCGGCCAAACAGAAAATCAGCAGAAAAACAGGAATACCTACTACCAAACAAGGTTTGGAAAGAAAAGTAGGCAGATTTGTTCTGAACTCAATTTTTGGAAACAAAAAGAAATGACTTGAATGAAAAATGTGGAGGTGTGTCGAAACGACATCTCCACATTTTTATTCTGTATAATTTGATATCTCGATTTATTTTTTTTCTATTATACACAAATACATTACACACATGGGAAAAATCGCATCACTCCAAGATTGTTTTGATATTGCCGAACGTACATATTCACAAGGTAGTGACCCTTTCAAAAAAGGGAAAGATTATTGCCCTACATATAGTGAATTGGAAAATTGGTTTGGTAATACTCCAACATTAGGATTAAGTCTTAAAGGTACATATAAAAGTAATCAACTTGTTCAAGCTTCGGACATTGAAAAACGAGACATGAATTGTTATTTTTGGTTTCAGATTACAAATAATTATGACTACCCAAATTCAAAATTTTCACGTATTGGCATAGACCTTGGTGGCGAATATCATGAATATGACCCGAATTCTTATAACCCTTCATATACATTTCCATTAACAGGAAATACAAGCTATTCTATTTATTCTATATCTATAACCTATCAACGACCAAATGCCTACCCCGTAACAGCAGGCCATTCTTGTACATCAGGCAATATGTCAGGAATGGTCCTGCCGGGACAAACCATAGTTGTTGAATTTAGAATTGAATATTAGTTGAATAAACCTTATGCGTACTACAAAGGCTGCATTGTGATTGTGAAATAAACAATGCAGCCTTTTATCTGAACTAATAAAACCTTAATTTATGACAAGTGACATGGCAACCAGTTATTAAAGAAAAGCTCAACATCACAGTAAACTGTGGTTAAATGAACGAAGTTCATTATTTATGACCGGCACAATCAGTCATTATACAAAATCCTTTGTACAATAAAGTATATAGTTGCGAATAAAAAATACGAGACTCTAACTTGAATCCCGTATTTTCCATTTACACAAAATATTTTATAGTGCCCTTTGATATTAGTTTTCGTTGGTACGTATGAGGCTGTAACAGTTTGCGCGAAAGGTTAGAATCTAACCGTGCGTGAGCCGTCACCGTCCTCTTCGATTGTCACTTTCGTGGCGTCGTCAGGCAGCAGTCCTTCTATAAGTTCGGGCCATTCGATAAAGCAGAGGCTGCCGCTGTAGAAGTATTCTTCGTATCCCATGTCGTACACTTCCTCTATTTTCTTGATTCTGTAGAAATCGAAATGGTAGATTGTGTCGCCGGATGTTTCGGACGTGTATTCGTTGACGATGGCGAACGTAGGTGATGTTATGACGTCTGTTACACCCAGATTTTCGCATACGGCCTTGATGAATGTTGTCTTGCCTGCGCCCATTTTTCCGTAAAAAGCGAACACGCGGCCCTTGCCCATGTTGTCGATGAACGTACGGGCGGCGAGGTTGATGTCTTCGAGATTGTTGATTTTTATTTCCATATTATCTGTTTATAGTTGACAAGTTACAGGCAAACAGGTAAACAAGGATATATCCTTTGTTTCCGACAAGTTACGGCTAATCTCCTTGTCTGCCCGTTGCTCGTCACTCGTCTGCTTTGTTTTATCTTTTTCTTGCCCTCATTGTTACCAGCGGAACAATCATTTCTTCCATGGATATGCCGCCATGTTGGAATGTGTCTTTATAGTATGACACGTAATAATTGTAATTGTTTGGGTAGGCGAAGAAGGCGTCGCCAGTAGCGAATACGTATGACGTACTGAGGTTCGGGGCAGGCAGCATGGCCTTGTGGGGTTCTTTTATTGTGAACACTTCTTTCGCGTTGTAGTTCAGGTTCTTGCCGAGTTTGTAGCGCAGGTTGGTGTTCGTGTTGCGGTCGCCGATTATCTTGATTGGCTTAGAGGCGCGAATGCTGCCGTGATCAGTCGTTATGACAATGGTGAAATTGCTTCGTGACAGCATGCGGAAAAGCTCGGCAAGCACGGAATGACGGAACCAGCTGAGGGTTATGCTGCGGTAGGCCGATTCGTTGTTTGCCAATTCGCGTACCATTTTCGACTCCGTGCGGGCATGGCTCAACATGTCGATGAAGTTGATTACAAGCACGTTCAGGTCGTTGTTTTTCAGTTCGTTGAATTTCTGCATGAACTTGTCTGCGCCGGCAGAGTCGTTAATCTTGTGGTATGAGAATGTGTCATGCCGGCGGAAACGCTCAAGCTGTGTCTTTATCAGTGGCCCCTCGTTAAGGTTTTTGCCTTCTTCCTCATCCTCGTCAACCCACAGCTCGGGGAACATTTGCGCTATCTTTACGGGCATTAGTCCGCTGAAAATAGCGTTGCGGGCGTATTGCGTGGCCGTAGGCAGTATGCTGATGTATGTCTGTTCGTCCATGTCAAACATGTCGCCGATTTCCTGTGCCAGCACGCGCCATTGGTCAAAGCGGAAGTTGTCGATAACTATCATGAACACTTTTTCGCCTGCATCAAGTAGCGGAAATACCTTTTTCTTGAATATATCGATACTCATCAACGGACGTTCTCCGTCCTTATTCCGGTTGTTTTGCGGCTTCTGGCGGTTCGTGAGGAGCCTTTGCGTGGACTGTGGCGGAGCTGCTTGTGTCGCGATAATGTCTTCCATCCAGTCCATGTAGTGTGCCTTTATGTATTTTGCGAATCCATTGTTGGCCTCCTCTTTCTGCATTTTCAGCATTTCGGTCATGCTGCTGTCCGTATTGCTGAGTTCGAGTTCCCAGTGTACAAGCCGTTTATATACGTCCATCCAGTCCTGGTATGTCCTGCAGTTGCCAATCTGCATGGCAATGTCAGTAAAGCTTTGTTGGTATCCGCTTTGCGTTATCTCTGTCACAATCTCCTTGCGGTGTATGTTCTTTTTCAGTGATAGGAGAATTTGGTTGGGGTTTACGGGCTTTATAAGGTAGTCGGCTATCTTTGAGCCAATTGCTTGGTCCATGATGTTCTCCTCCTCACTCTTTGTTACCATTACCACCGGTGTAGCCGGTGATAGCTCCTTGATTTTCTGCAAAGTCTCAAGACCGCTTAGTCCGGGCATCATCTCGTCGAGCAGGATAAGGTCGAAAGTTTTTTGCCTGCATTGGTCAATGGCGTCAGTACCGTTGGTTACGGTAACTACGTCATACCCTTTTTTTTCAAGGAAAAGAATGTGAGCGCGGAGCAGTTCTATCTCGTCGTCAGCCCATAAAAGTAATCCGTTGCTCATTGTCTTATTTTATTGTTGTTACGTTGAGGCCATAGCCTTAAAACCCGTCAAGTTCATAATATTCATCTTCCAGGTCGTATCCGTCCTGTCGGTTGTCCTCGTTCTTTTTGTTGTTATTGTCTGTATTGCCGTTGTTTTGGTCGTCATTAAATTCTATGATGAACTCATTTTCCGGTAAGTCGGTCTGCTGTTGAGGCGTAACCGTTGGCTTCTGTTGTGCCGGTTGAACGTCTTTGTTTTGGCTCCCAGACGTCGGTGTTGTGGCAGTGCGCGGTTTATCGTCTTGCTGCCTTTCCTCTATATCAAATGTATTGCCACTGTTTTGGGGTGTTTCGTCCTGTCGGTTTTCCTGTATGTCTGTAATTACTGTTGTGCCGTTATCGTCCAGGTCATATTCGTTCTCCGGCGTTTCTTCAGTTTCAGGAATTACGGTTGTTCCGTTGTCTGGAGCGATGTTGCCGGATGGTTTTTCCGTATGGGGAGCGTTGTCTGTATCTTGAATAACCGTAGTATTCACGTTTTGGCCACTGTTTTCTTCCTGTTGTGGTTGTTCCACATCAGGTATTATTATAGTGGTGTTGTTTGTTGGGGCTGCAGGTTGTTCGTCTTCAATGAACAAGCCGCCCTCTATCACTCCGCCATTATATAACCCGTTGTCACCGTTATTGTCTCCCTCGCCTCTCGGTTCATATTCTATTGTTGCAGGTTCGGTAAGCAGTCTTACCGTACTTATGCGTAGAGGTACGAAATGTTGTTCGTAAAATTTCTCGTAATCGTTATAGCTGTATTGCGTACCGAGTAGTTCAAGGTTGGCGTCACTGATTACTATCGGACGGGCCTTTTGCGTGAGTTCTGCTATATTTGGGTTGTCGTGCAATTGTCGTGCGTATTGCAGAGCTTCGTCATAGCTTTTGAATCCGCTTACTTTCATGCGGTGCAAACCGCTGTGATCTTCGATTGTTATGTCGAAGTTTCTTACGATGAAGTTTGTGAAATTAAACTTTGCAAGCTCAAATAACAGCTTGTTTTCCTTTACTGAATCCGGCGAATATACGAAAAGGAACGAGAAGTCGACATTGCGTTCGGCCACGAACTTACGGGCAGCAATCGAGTCGCTGTCGTTAAGAATGACGGCACGCCGTTCCCAAATGTCGCTGATGTCAAACTTCCCTCCGTATAAGGTGCGGCCGGCTTTTACTCCGTTTATAATCATTCCGGCCATTTCGCTTACGTCGCTTTGGGGATATTTTCCCACAACTTCCTGCATATCCTTTACGCAACCGTCGGCGTCTCCGCCGTTGAGTTTTGACAGTCCTCCTATGAATATGAATTTGTCACGATTGGCACCGAGGGGGAAACGTTCGGCAGATAGTGATGTGTTGGCGCTTACTTCGTCGAATCTGTCAGCTTTGAATGCTTCATAAGTAGCGGCATAAAGCGAATCCTCGATGTGTACACCGAAGCGTGCGTTCTGTTCGAAGTTGGGGTCAGAGAGCATAACGGTCCACTGACTTTCAGGATATTCCTGTTTCAGGCGGTTGAGGAATGTTTGCGCCATGGCAGTATCATTACGCCGTGAATATAGCAGGAATAGGTGGTAGTAGGCGTCATCAAGGTGCTCATAATCCTTATAGTTGTCGGTAAGTCGGCGCAAATTCTTTTCGCTTAGCACAAGGTTGTCGAGCTTGTCCTTGAATATTACGCCAGCATGATACAGTCCGTCTTCAATGATTTTGTTGCTTTCAGCCGTCTGTTCCGGCGTGAACGGTATCTGTTTTAAGTAGTATTCGCGCATATGCGGGTTGTTTTGCGCGCTGTCAAGCGATTGTTCTATCGAGTCTTGCATGGCTTCTGCCGCCGCAATAGAGTCGCGTTGCTCGTCAGTAAGTTCCTCTGGCCCGTTGTTTAGGGCTACAACAGTTTTGTTGACGCGTTGCCAGTCGTCAACATTTTCGCGCCTTCCCCATAATTTCTGGAATGTAGCTTTACCTTGGCTAACGGCCGTCGGGTTATAGAAATACCATGTACCGTTTTTATCTGTTGAAGTATTTGTCGTGTTATTTTGCACTGCGTCGTTGCCAATGGCGCCCTGCTCGGCCAAGTATTGTTGGGCTTCAAGCTCAGCTTGTGCGTCCCGTTCTTCCTTTTCCTTCTTTTTCAGGGCTTCGATTACACGGTCGATGGCGGCGTTACGTTCGACTTCGGGCATTTTTGCGAGTGCCTGAAGCGAGTCTTGTAGGTGTATAGCGTCTGTATATGGCACGAGCTCATCAAGAACCTTGGAACGCTCGGACAACTGTTCGTAGTCCTTGCGTTCCTTGTCCAGCAGACCGATAGCCTCTCCATAACAGCGCCTGGCGTTGCTGTAGTCCTCGCGTTCCCAATACAAGTCACCGAGCTTCAGCAGCAACACACCTTTTTCTATACCGCTTCTTGTTGCTTTGGCGTTGCCTTGTTCGTAGGCGGATATGGCGTTTGTCGTATCTTTCTGGTTAAGATAAATGTTGCCTATGGCATAGTAAACCTGGTCAAGATACTCCTTGTTATTGTCCGAGGCAGCCATTCGGCGTAGTTTCTTGAGCATTTTCTTTGACTGGCGCATGCCCATGACCTCTGTCATTGCTATGCGCGCGTTGAACGCGAGTTCATACGGAGGATTGAGTCTTACTACACGCTTGAATGCCTTGTATGCTTTCTCTTCATTGCCGAGTGCGGCCTCGAGCTGTCCCATGAGATACCATTCGCGTGCCTTTTGCTTGCGTCTCATTTCGTGTTTGATGACCTTTCTCAGGTATGGAATGGCCTCGGCATAGCGTCCTGTGTGGATGTAATAGTCGGCATAGGTATAATCCCATTCCTTACGTGCCCTCCAGTGTATTGAGTCACGGCGCATTTTTGTTATGACGTCCTCGGCATCATAAATCCAGTCCTGCTCAATATAACATTTTGCCAGCCATGCCCTTGCGCGCCCGTATATTGCAGGTTGGGTGGAGTATAGGCGGCTCATGTAGGCAAATGTCGACGCAGCTTCGTCAAAGTCGCCCTTCATGAATTGCGAGCGGCCCATCAGCAGCCATGCTTTCCACAAGAACGGGTTGTACTCCTTGCGGTTAAGCCATTCTATGTCACGCTCGGTTTTCTTGCGGCTTTTCGTCCATTTGGGGCGCCGTTTAATGCTGTGCAGCTTGATGGCCTTCTGGCATTTCTCGATGGCCCGGTCGAAGTTAGACACTCCCAGACTGCGGCTTTCGCGATTGCCAACGGTGTACAGCGGTATCATCTCGGTGAAGTTGTCCTTGTTACCGTTCTCCTTTTCAAGCGAACCTTCGATGTACGCTACCGTACCGTTATAATAAGTATTGTACCGTGCGGTAAAAGAATGCCACCAACGGCTCTGCGGAGTGTTCTTCTCCGTAGAGCAACTTATGGCCGTCATGATGATGATGACGGCCACGACGGGTATTATATGTCTTGTGGGTTTGGTGCGCATGCGTCGGTTAAATAACGGTACAGACGGCTGTTTATTGCGTTCCTGCGTCTGTTTAGGGCTTATTCTGCCTCGTCAATGATGAATCCTGCCTGCCTCAAGTCATCCCAGAAGTGCGGGTATGACTTGCTGACTACTTGCGGATTGTCTATTTTCAGCCCCGGGAATGTTATCGAGGCAGGCGCGAAGGCCATAGCCATGCGGTGGTCTTCGTAAGTGTTTATGACGATGTCGTCAGCAGGTTCGCAGCGTTCTCCGTCCCAGCTTAGCTCGCCTATGCCCGTCTCGCGTATTATGTACCCCAGTTTGCGCATTTCCGTCTTGAGGGCTTCCACACGGTCGGTCTCTTTTATCTTCAATGTGGACAGTCCGGTAAACCTGAACGGAATGTCTGCCAGGGCGCAGCATACCACGAATGTCTGTACCATGTCCGGCTGGTTGATAAAGTCGTAGTCGAGTCTTGAGGGCTTTGTCTCGACACGTTTCAGTGTTACCGTGGTCGGCACGTTTCGTTCGCGTGTCTTGAAAGTAGTCCTTACGCCGAGCATGCTGAAGAGGTATTTTACTGCCGAGTCGCCCTGGCGTGAGCCGTCGGTCAGTCCTGTAAGCATGATTTCCGACTCTTCGTCGTGCCCCAGTACGAGCATTTCATACCAGTAGGAAGCCGCGCTCCAGTCGTTTTCTATGTAGAAGCCGCGCTGTGCGTAAGCTCTCGGTTTTACGCTTATCGTGTCTACATCGCTCCATTCGGCGTCGGCCCCGAAGTCTCTCATCATGCACAGTGTGAGGTCAATGTACGGGCGCGAGATGATTTCACCGTTCAGTTTCAGTTCCAGTCCGCCCGCCAGTGTCGGCGCTATCATCAACAGCGCCGATATGTATTGCGAACTGATGTCGCCCGGCACCTCGATGTGTCCGCCTTCGAGCTTGCGCCCTCGTATGTGCAGTGGCGGGTAGCCATCGCGCTCCACGTAGGTTATGTCGGCGCCTATGTACCGCAGGGCGTCCACGAGAGCCTTGATGGGGCGTTGCTTCATGCGCTCCGTGCCGGTGATGGTGTGCTCGCCGGGTGTGGCTGCCAGGTATGCCGTCATGAAGCGCATGGCCGTGCCGGCGGCCTTTATGTCTATTACGGCAGGCATGCGTTCCAGCGCGTCGAGTATTACTTCCGTGTCGTCACAGTCCGACAGGTTGTCGGGCTTTATCGTGTTGCCGGCCAGCGCGTTGATTATTAGCGCGCGGTTGCTTACGCTCTTTGAGGCCGGCAGGTTTACCGTAGTGTTGATTCGTTCGGGGGCTGTAAGGATATATTTCATAATTCGTCGTGTTCCGGGTTCACGTTTTTACATAACAAGGCAGCGCCGCGGTGACCGTGCGGCTTGCCTTATGGCTTATGCAAAGGTACGTCAACTTGAAGACAATACAAAATAAAAACGAATAAAAAATCTGAACGCCTGAACATCGGCGTTCGCCCTGTTGCAGGCCTTGGCGTAAGTGTTTGTTATGCCTTATGCCGCAGGGCTTTTGCCTGTCATGGATGAGGCTGGTTGTAAAAGACGGCCTTTCGCAACGCAATTGATGGCCTTTTACCTTGCGAATGGCCGTCTTTTACACGCCAAAAGGCCACCTTTTGGAATATGGGTGCTAATCTTTGCTGCTGGAAAGTACCGCCTACGGGGTAATAACCGTAGTGTATCGGCAGGTTAAGATCATGTCCGTCTTTACCGTAGCTTACCGTCTTGACCTGAAAAACTCCTGCATCAGGCGGCGGCATTCATCTTCAAGTACTCCTGCTGTAACCGTTGCCTTGGGGTGAAGGGCTGCCGGGGCGAAGCGCACGAAGCCTCGCTTTTCGTCGCCGGCGCCGTAAACCACGCGCTTGATTTGTGCCCATCCGATGGCGCCTGCGCACATAACGCATGGCTCTACCGTTACGTATATGGTGCAGTCGGTAAGGTATTTGCCTCCAAGATTGTCCGCGGCGGAGGTAATAGCCTGCATTTCGGCGTGTGCCGTAACGTCGTGCAAGGTTTCAGTAAGGTTGTGCGCCCGTGAGATAATCTTGTCATTGCATACGATTACGGCGCCTACCGGTATTTCACCGGCGTTATACGCGACCTCAGCTTCGACCAGGGCCTTGCGCATATACAGTTCGTCTTTCTGTTGCTGGGTATCTTCCATGTTACATTTCGTAATTATATTTTATGCAAAAGTACCAAAAAACGCACCAATCAGGTGCCTTTGTAACGGAAAAATTGTACTTTTGCATATAGTTATTCGTGAAGAGGAGACATCTGATTCCGTCATTCATAACGATAAAAAGATATGGCCGAACATAACGAAAGAGGACGGTGGGGCGAACAGAAAGCAGCCGAATATCTTGAGCATAAGGGCTACAGGATTCTTTGGCGTGACTGGCGTGACGGCCATCGTGATATAGACATCGTTGCCGTTGACGCCGACCAGTTGGTTATAGTGGAAGTGAAGACGAGGCGCAATAATGACTATATGGAGCCTGAACAGGCTGTGGACTTACGCAAGATGCGCAGCCTCGGCATTGCCGCTGATAAGTTTGTCAAGACCTACGGCATAGAGCTGCCCCTGCGTTTTGACATCGTAAGCGTGATTGGTACCGGCGACAACGACTGTGTTATACGGCATATTGAGGATGCGTTCATGCCCTGGTGACGTAAGGATACTGGCATATTGCGCATTTTTTACACCTAATATTTATAATCAGACAGACCGTGGATATATTCAGAATACGCCTTGACGAGACTGACTCGACCAACCGTTTTCTCCGTGATTACCGTGGAGAGGAGGGTAGGGTGATGACTGTCGTAACGGCAGATAACCAGACGGCGGGGCGCGGACAGGGGCGCAACACTTGGGAGAGTGAGCCCGGACGCAACCTGCTTTTCAGCGTAAAGACTTACCCGAAGGGGCTTGACGCTCGCCGGCAGTTCGTAATGCTCGAGGCCGGCGCACTGTCCGTGCGTGACGCCTTGTCGGCGTATGCTGACGGATTTACCGTCAAATGGCCTAACGATATTTACCACAACGACATGAAAATAAGCGGAACGCTGTCTGAATGTACCATCGTTCACGGCCTTGTTGGGAGCTGTATAATGGGCACGGGGATAAATATCAACCAGCGAGAGTTCATAAGTGACGCGCCCAATCCTGTGTCGTTGGCGCAAATCTTGGGGCATGACGTCAGTCGTGAGGATATTCTTGACGATGTGTTGGAGCGCTTCGGGCGTTATCTCAGGATGGTGGATAGCGGCGAATATGACGGCGTTCACGATGCGTATCTTGCATCATTGTACCGCCGCACGGGGCTTCATGGGTATCGTGACGCCGCCGGCGGGTTCATGGCAGAGGTCGAAACGGTGGAGTCTGACGGACATCTTGTACTGAGGCTTGGCGACGGAAGCGTGAGAAAATACATGTTCAAGGAGGTTGAGTTTTGTAAAGTCAATGGATGATGGCCTGTGAATAATAACATGTTAATCAAGTATCGACTATAAAAACAGTGATTTATGGCAAAGTACAAAAGAATCTTATTGAAGCTCAGCGGCGAGAGCCTTATGGGCAAACAGCATTTCGGTATTGACCCGGAGCGCCTTTCCGACTACGCACGTCAAATCAAAGAGGTGCATGATATGGGCGTTCAGATAGGCATAGTGATAGGCGGCGGCAACATCTTCCGTGGTCTCAGCGGGGCCGGTAAGGGCTTTGACCGCGTCAAGGGAGACCAGATGGGCATGTGCGCTACGGTCATCAACTCGCTCGCTCTCAGTTCGGCGCTCGGCGCTTTGGGCGTAAAGAACAAGGTGCTGACGGCCATCCGCATGGAGCCTATCGGCGAGTTCTACAGCAAGTGGAAGGCTATTGAGGCCATGGAGACGGGGTATATCTGCATATTCAGCGCCGGGACGGGCTCTCCTTACTTTACAACGGACACGGGAAGCTCGCTCCGTGGCATCGAAATTGAGGCCGACGTAATGCTCAAGGGCACACGTGTTGACGGCATATATACGGCCGATCCGGAGAAAGATCCTACC
>OHMX01000832.1_pt1 | contig 12197 bp, 6 predicted proteins | sample 1569471 | NCBI WGS metagenome assembly OHMX01 (sample SAMEA3879547, study PRJEB24766) | human gut metagenome | biome: human-associated habitat; feature: feces | place: USA | collected 1985/1987
ACAACTTATCTTGCTGTCAATAAGCATTTTGACTGCGCATCATCCGAATTCGGGCGGAAAAGACAATTAAAAAAAATTTCGCCGAAGGGAGCGATTCTCGAAAACGGGTGCTTGCAAATGAGCAAACAAACGATTACATTTGTTTAAAATTTTACCATGCCGGAGAAGTTGCCACATAAGAGAGTGCTCGGCGAAGAGGAGTTCGGACGTCTGTTCAACAAGTGCCGCATCCCCTTCACGACGGTGGCAAATTCCTACGTGCACGATGCCGCCGTCGCGGAGGATCTCGTGAACGACAGCTTCGTCCGGCTGTGGGAAAAGCGGAACGAAATCCTCACGGAGAACTTCGAGGCCTACCTCTTCCAAATCGTCATCCGCAAGTGCCTCGACTTTCTCCGCTCGGAGCAGACCCAGACGAAAATCCGCCAGGACATCCACCACGCAAACAGCCGGATGCTGATGCACGAGATCAACTCGCTCGAGAGCTGCGACCCGGGGCGTCTCTATGCCAGCGAGGTGGAGACGCTCTTCCGCGAATGCATCGACCACATGCCGAGCATTACGCGCGAGGTGTTCCTTGCCAACCGTTTCCGCAACATGACCTATCAGGAGATCGCCGAGGAGCGCGGCATGTCCGTCCGGCAGGTCACCAGCGAGATGCAAACCGCCCTCCAACTGCTGCGCCGCACGCTGAAGGACTACCTGCCGCTGGCGCTGCTGCTCCTTCTCCCCCGCTAAGGCGCACGGCCGCGCGCTCCGTCAGAACGGATAGCCGATGGCCAGATGGAATCCCAGCCCGTCCTTGAAACTCTGAATGTTGTAATAGCCCCGCCGGTCGGGGTTCGGATAGGGCGTATGGATGCCGATGCCGAGGTCGGCGCGCAACACCAGGTAGCTGATGTCGTAGCGCAGGCCGAATCCCGTGCCGAGGGCGATCTCGTTCCAGAATCCCCGCCACTTGAGTTCGGCGCCCGGCCGCAGGGGATCGTTTTTCAGCAGCCAGATGTTGCCCGCATCGAGGAACAGGGCGCCGTGGAGGCGTCCCATGATCCCGAAGCGGAATTCGACGTTGGCCTCGAGCTTGAAGTCGCCCGTCTGATCCAGGTAGCCGTTGCGGTCGCCCGCGGGCGGGCGATAGCTGCCCGGGCCGATCGACCGCACGGTGAAGGCGCGGATGCTGTTGGCGCCGCCGATGTAGAACTGCTCGCTGTAGGGCATCACTTCGGAGTTGCCGTAGGCATACCCCACCCCCACGAGAAAGCGCGTGGCCAGCCAGTTGTCGCGGCGCCCGAGGCGCTGAAAGAACTTCACCTCGCTCACGTTCTTGACGAACTGCGAGAAGCGGTTGCCGAACAGATGCTGCGGCTGCCGCTCGCCGCACAGGCGCAGCACGCCCGCCAGCAGGTTGCCTGCGGCCGAAAAGCTGTTCTGCCAGTAGAAGCGGCGGCTGGCGGCCGCGCCGTAGCTCCGGTCGAAGGTATAGGTATACCCCACCGACGGGATGAACTGGTCGCGGAAGCTCAACGCGATGGCCGGATTGGCCTCGAGCGTCTGGTCGAACGACTCGGTCGTATGCAGCAGCCGGTTGTAGACGAGTTTCAGGACCGTGAGGGTGTGGCTGCTCGACGGCGAGGTCCGGAAGTCGTAGCCGGCCGAGCCGCTGAAGGCGATCAGGCGGAAATAGTCGGGACGGTTCATCAGGTTCAGTCCCAGCTGGAATGAGGTCTTGCGCGGCGCGGGCAGACGCTCCGACAGGCGGCCGAAGGCCAGCAGGCGCGGCACGTCGAGCGTCGCGTTGAGCCCCAGCTCGTAGGAGTTGAGCCGCGAGGAGCGGCCGCCGGAGTTCTTGTTGCCCGTCTGCCACTCGTAGGAGCCGTCGAGCGCGACGGAGAAGACCTCGCCGCCGCGGAAGAGGTTGTTGTCGGTCACCTTCAGCGAGATTCCCGGCCCAAGAAAGCTGTTCGACTTGGAGGTCACGTCGGTTTCGAGCGAGACCGAGACCGGATAGTCGAACTGCGCGTCGATGCGCACGTCTATCTCCCGGCTGCCGTGCAGCGAATCGAGCGGCGGCACGCTCATGCCCACCGAGCGGAAGACACCGAGCTTGCCCAGTTCGTTGAGCGTGCGGTTCTGCGCATCGACCGTGAAGAGCTCGCCGCGCCGGAGCGCCAGCGCCCGGGCCAGCACCCGCGGGCGGAGTTTCAGCGGCCGCTGGGCCACAACCTCGGCATCGCGCAGCCGCAGCGTGTCGGCCGGTCCGGGTTCGACGTTGCGCAGGGAGACGGTAATCCCGCCCACGCGGTAGGATTCGAGCGCCGCGGCGGGCACGTCGGGCTTGAGCACAAGCCGCAGATCGACGCGCCGCGGCGCGAGGGTCGTGTCGGCGAGGTATTCGAGGTACTCGGGACGGAAGTAGTAGTAGCCGCGGTTGCGCAGCTGCGCGGCGATGCGGCTGCGCTCCTGCGTGAGCGTATCGAGGTTGTACTGCGCCCCGGGACGCAGCAGCGACGTTGCCTGCAGGCTGTCGAAGAGCGGGCGGAGCGTCCCCTCGGGCTGCGGATAGGCGATCCGCGAATAGGTATAGGGCGGCGCGACGTGCAGCGTGTAGTCCACGCGGGCCTTGCGGCCGTGCTTGCGGTAGCGGAGGCTGCATGCGGCCTGCGAGCCGAAATGGCCGTAGTTCTCGAGCGCCTGCACCGCCACGCGGGTCCGCAGGCCGGGCTGTACGGCCGACAGCAGCACGGGCTGCTTGGCCAGCCGCTTGTAGAACCAGTAGCGGAACCCCTTTTCGCGGGGCGTATAGCAGTAGTTGTAGGCCCACAGTCCGATCGGGAAGGGGGTGCGCAGATAGGGGCTGTAAAGGGGGTTGTTCGGCGCCACGGACAAAGGCTCCCGGGCCGCGGACTCGGCCGCCGCGGAGAGCACGACGCCCGAATCCGCCTCGATGCGGATCCGGTGCACGCCCGTATAGAGGACCTCGCCCTCGCCCAGGCGGCGCGTCGTGGAGCAGGCGCCGAGCAGCAGCGTCGCAGCCAGCACAAGGCAGCTAACGGGATGTCGCAGCGGATTCATTGTCTTTCTGTTGTTTTTCGAGCCGGCGTTTCGTCAGCCGGAAGAGGTCCGTAAAGCGGAGCAGCCGCTTGCGGATCACGAAGCCGACGCCCGTCTCGGTGATCTCACCCTCGAGGATGCTCTCGTAGCCCGTATGGCGGAAGAGTTTGATGAACATGTTGTCGCGCTTGTCGAGCATGTACTCGAGCGAGACGTCGCCGATGATGTTCTCGCGCAGGTTCTGCGTCGGGTCGGCATCCGTGCTGAACGACCCGCCGATCACGGCCCGCACGCGGTTGCCGAAGAGGTTCTTCGACAGCCGGTAGGAGTAGTCCGTATGCTGGCCGCCGGGGTCGCTCTCGCCGTAGGAGTCGATACCGAAGCTCAGGTCCACCCCCTTGAGGCTGTTCTGCGCCCAGCGGTTGAGCTCCTGCTGGAGGAAGGCGTTGAGCGGATTCCCGGTCGCGACCTTCGCCGTCGTGCCGGGTCCCGAGTAGGTGTTGTAGACGAGCAGCCCCATCGCCTGGTTGGCCCGCTGCTCGGCCGTCAGCGAGTTGAGCTCGTTCTGCATCGCCAGATCCTCCGGAGCCGCGAGGCCGAAGCTGATCTCGAGGTTGTCGAGCGAGTTGCGGATCGTGATCGAGATGTCGAAGTTCACGGCGCGCGACTGCTGCCCGTCCGTCGAGACGTTTGCCCGCACGCTCTCCACGGCCGTGATGTCGAACGACGGGTCGGCCACGTTGCCGATCCACTCGACATAGCTTCCGGGACGTATCTTGAAGACCTTGCGCGCGATGATTGGCGGGTTGTAGCTCACCGTACCGCCCGAGAGCAGGTATTTGCCCGTCAGGCGCACGTCGCCCAGCGGGTTCATCGAGTAGGTCAGCCGGCCGCCGCCCTCGAGGTCGACGCGGTTCTGCCCGTCGGCCGAGAGGTCGACACCGGCGCGCACATCGTCGCTGATGTCGACGTCGAGCTGCAGGTCCATGCCGCCGATGCGCACCGTGAGGGGCGCTTCGGCGGGCGGCTCCTGCGTGTCGAGTTCGTCGAAGGAGACGAACGAGACGACCTGCTGCGGCCGTTCGCGCACGTCCATCGGCGAATCCTGCATCACATAGGTGATATCCGTGCCGCCGAGCAGGGCAACGCGGCCGCGCACCGACAGCTCGTCGACCGGGCCCCGCGCCGTGGCGTCCAGGTCGAGGTAGGCCGTGCCGTAGACCGCCGTGCGCTCCGTGCGGGCGACATTGACGGCCTGGAAGTCGGCCGCGTGCAGCGCGATGTCGGCCGACGGCGCCGTCAGGTTCGACAGGTCGAACACGCCGTCGAGGGTGAGGGCGTGCTTGTTGGGCGCCGTGACGGCATAGCGGTCGAAGCGCACGCGGCTGTCGCGGATGCGGATCGTGTCGGACGAGAGGGCGAAGGAGGTGCCGATCATCGGTACGCGGAGCTTCGTGCCCGTGAAGTGCAACCCGCCGTCGATCTGCGGCGCCGTCGCCGTTCCCGTCGCGCGGAGCGAGCCGCCGAGCGTGCCCGACAGGCGCAGCAGGTCGGCCGGCAGGAAGGCGTTGGCCCGTTCGAGCGGGAAGCCCGGAATCGTGAGGGCAAAGTCGAGCGGTTGGGGCTGCTGCGGCTCATAGCTGCCGCGGGCCGTCAGCACCTCCGCGCTGTCGAGCGTCAGGCGGAGCGCACCGCGGTAGCCGCGCCCACCGGCATAGGAGAGGCCGAGCCCCACGTCGCCGAAGCGCTGTCCGTCGTAGGAGAGGCCGGCCACCGAGACCTCGCCCCCGACGGCGAGCGAGTCGGCCCGGCGCTCGAGCTGAATGCCCGCCCCGAGCACGCCGTCCAGCGGCGGGGCCACGGGCAGCGCCTCCAGCATCGAGGCGATGCGCAGTCCGGCCATGTCGAGCCGCAGGGCATCGGGGGCATCCGGCGTCTCCTGTACGGGGAGCGTGCGCAGGGCGAAGCGCTGCGCGCCGTGCGTGAGGTCGAGATCGGCCCGGAGCGTGCCGTCGAATCCGTAAATCACGTAGTTGTCGGGGTTCACCGACCAAAGGGCCGAGCCGAAGAGCGGCGCAGCGGGTCCCAGCGCGGCACGAACCAGCGAATCGGACCACACGACGTCCCAGCCGAAGCGCGTGACATCCGCCCCGGCGCGGTTTTGCAGGGAGAGATCGACCCGGCAGCTGTCCGCCACAAGGTGACCCGTAAGTGCGGCGCGCGCCGCCTGCTCCAGTCCGCCCGAGGTGTTGTCCAGCAACACGCCATAAGCCAGCTGCCGCCCCTCCTGTCGGAATCGAATCCCCGCCGTATCGAGCCGCAGCCCGCCCGACGCGAGGTTTGTCACCCCGGCCCGCACGAGCAGGGGCAGCGTATCGCCATGCACGGCCTCCGCACGCAGCGAGTCGAACGAGGCACCGCGCATCTTCAGCAGGTTGTTCACGATGTTGTTGCGCCCGGCCGTCAGGTGCAGTCCGAAGGCCGGAAGCGCACGTCCCAGCCGCTCCATGTCAAGGTGCTGCGTGCGCAGCTGCCCCAGCAGCGTGTCAGCTCCGGCCGCGAATGCCGCCGTGAGCGAATCGAGCCCTCCGCGTGCGGCGAAGGCAAGCGACAAATCGCCCGAGTGCAGCGTGGCCCGCGTCGCCAGGCTGTCCGTGGAGAAGCTTGCAGCGGTCGGACGGATGCGGTCCGTGCGGCCGCCACTGCGGATTTCGATGCTGTCCAGCCTGATCCGGGCCGCAAAGCGCCGCCCGGCGGCCGAGGCCTCGGCATCGAGCGTCAGAGAGCTGCCGAGCGGCTCGGACACCACCCCGAGGGCCGCCAGATCGACCTCCGCCACGCGGCCCGAGAGGGCAAGGCGCTGCGCCTGCGCCGTCAGTTCTCCCTCTATTTGCAGCGCAAGCCGCAACGCCTCGTTGTCGTCGAGCAGGCGCCCCGTGAGGCGGTGCTCCGCCAGATCGGCTTCGAGTTCGAGCCCGCCCAGATCGCGTCCCTGCCAGACCACGCGGCCGACCTGCGCCCGCAAGGCAGCCGAGGTCCGCGCCGCAAACGGATCGAACCCCTCGCCGCGGGCCGTGAGAAGCAGGTCGAGCACGCCGAGCGAGTCGGCCGGGAGGAAGGTCCCGAGCGGGAAGCTGTCGCAGCGCAGCAGGGCGTCGTAACGCTCCGCCCGGCCGTTGTAGCGCCCGTCGAGGAGCAGCCGCCCCTCCCCTGCCGTCAGCGTCGCCGTGCCATCGTAAGCCGCACCGTCGGCCCGGACCCGGCCCCGCAGGCCGACACCTCGGGGAATTGCCATGCGGCGGCGCAGCGCCGTGTCGGGCAGCAGCGCCAGCAGCGGATTCAGGTTATCGAAATCACCCCGGAAGCGGAGGTCGGCCGCCAGACGCCGGGCATCGGTCAGGTTACGCACCGCACCGTCCGCCTCCACCGCAGCCAGCCCGGGCGACGAGACGCCCAGCGCCAGCCGCCCGATGTCGCCCAGCGTACCGTCCGCGGCCAGGTGCATGCGCACGTCGCGCCCCTTGAGTACGGCAAGCGGCAGCCCGGGATGCAGCAGCAGCGCATCCCCGGGTGCGATCCGGGCCGCGAGATCCGCGGCGACAGCCGCCGCAGGGTCCGCCTGCAGCGCCCCCGCCCCGGCCGACAGATCGGCCTGCAGCGAGGAGCTTGCCGTGTGCAGGTTAAAGTCCGAGAGTGCGATGCCAGCCGAATCCATGCGGAAGCCGCCGTCCAGCTGCTGCACATCCACGCCGCACCGCTCGGCAAAGCGCATCCGCCGGATCAGCAGGGCAATATCCGCGCCCCGGTTGCGGATCGAGTCTATTTCCAAGTCAAGCCCCGACAGGGCGATGCACTCCGGGTCGAAGCCCGCCGCGGGAGTGTGGCCCAGCGTTCCGTATTCGACGCGGTTGTCCGCCAGCACGACGCTTCCGATCAGCACGCTCCACGGCTGTGACGCTGCGGCGGCTGCCGACTCGGGCCCAGCGGCCCGCTCCACCGCATCGTGCCCGGGAGTTCCGGCCGTCGCACGCGCCGGGATCGGCTGCGAAGCGTCGGCCGCCGCGGGAGCGGTCCAGTAGGCATATTCGCCCCGTTCGAGCAGCAGGCTGCCGACCGCGACGTCGCGGTCGCCCAGCCGGACCACGCACCGCTCGACCATGCCGCCCGGCAGGCGCACCGACAGCTCCGTAACCGCCGGCGCCGTCCGCATGCCGAAGGCGGTGTTGGCCACGACGAGCCGACCGACCGCCACCGTCCAGGCCGGCGACGTTGTGCTGTCCGTCTTCTCCGGTGCACCAGCGGCCCGCAGGTCGAGCGAGATGTCGGCATCGGAGAGCGACACCGTCCCGAGGTCAACCCTGTGCGCCGGAAGCCCGACGCGGCACTCCTCAAGCGCAAACCGCCCCGCCGCAAGGCGCAGCTCCATCCCGCCGAGCGAATCAGCATAGCGGGCCGCGAGGTCGCGCAACTCGAAGCGGTCGACGACCACTTCCTTCCGCAACAGGGGCCACAGCGCGGCATCGAGCGAAAGGCGCCCGCAGCGCAGCAGCGTATCCGCCCCGTCGCGCAGAAGCGTCCCCTCGACGGTCAGACGCAGCGGAAACGACAGCCGCAGCCGTTCGACCGACAGCTCCATGTCGAGCGCCCGCGAAGCATACGCCGTAGCCTTGCGCCGGACAAGGTCCTGAACGGCCGGCACATAGAGCAGAGCCGGCAGCAACAGCACCGCGAGCAGAAGCCCCGCCAGCGTGCGGAGCGTATGTTTCATGATTTTTTTCAACATCCGTCTTCCGGGAGTTTGCAACCTCCGCCCGAGTCCTCAAATTTCGTGCAAGGTACGAAATCCGCACGACTTCCAAACGCCCGGCGCCGAAATAAATTTACCGCACCGGCAAAGGGCAATCGACTGACGGAAAAGCAACCGGCCCCCTCCAAAGAGTCATCATAAAATTTTTTACGCCAACCTCATTTTATACAGTCTCTTATGAAAAATCGCACGGATAAAGCACCATATTTTGCACTTCAACCAGTCAAATCAATAAAACAAATTACTATATTTAGCTCCGAATTCTAATAATCCCAACATTTCAACTCTATGCTTACATCCCTATTCACCAGGTCCATGATACCTTTGTGCATGCTGATGGCGGGAGCACTGTTGTTCGCCTGCTCCAAAGACGACACGGGCGAGAGCAAACCCCACCAGCCGGTCATCGAGGTAACGGAGGCGCAGGGCATCACCCTGACGGCCGAAGCCGGTACCGCACAGCTGCACTACACCGTCGCCAACGCAACGGAGGAGAGCGTCGTCTCCGCCACATGTGCCGAGCCGTGGATCACGCTGAAAAGCGACAACACGCCGGGTGTGATCGGATTCGACTACACGACAAATACCGACACGGAAAGCCGCAGCGCGGTCATCCGGCTGACCTGCCCCGGAGCCGAAGAGGTGCAGGTCAACCTGACGCAGCTCCGCAGCGAAAAATGGCTGCTCGACATCACGATGCCCGAAGTGGAGGCCTTCCGGGCCCACATCAAAGTCGCTTCGTCGGAACCCGATGCCACATACGCCATGCTGAACCTCACGAAGGCGGACTACGACCGTTTCTCCACGGACGAGGAGCTGACGAGCTACTACGTCGACCTCTTCCGCTCGGTCGCCTCGAGCTACGGGATCACGATGGAACAGCTGCTCGCACAGCTGCTCTACCAGGGTGACACCGAAGGCTACCTCAACGACCTGACGCCCGAAACGGAATACGTCGCCGTCGCGTTCGGCATGAACATGGATGCAAGCATCACCAGCGAGGTCTTCGCCTTCGAGTATGCGACGCCCGAACCGCCCTACTACCAGCAGGGGATCACGCTCGACGTCGCCACGCTGAAGCCCAACTACGTGGAGATCAAAACCACGCCCGGGTCGGACGAGTACCGCTACTACACCGACATTCTGACACAGGAGGAGATGGACAGCTTCACGTCGATGGACGAATTCGCCGATGCCGTCATCACCGAGCTGCAGGAGGTCATCGACATCAACAACGCCTTCGGCACCCCGACAACGTGGGATGACCTCACGGTGCAGGGCGCTGGCGAGATAAGCGTCAACACGCTCTATTCCAACTCGGCCTACGCCCCCTTCGCATTCGGCATCGCCAACGGATACCGCACGACGGACGTCACCACGAGCAGCATCACCACGCCCGTGCCCACCGAAAGCAGCAACTGCACGTTCACCTTCGAGACCGTCTCTTCGGATCCGACACTCGCGCGGGTACGCATCACCCCCTCGGACAACAGCGACTACTTCGCCATCATCGCACTGTCGAGCGATGCCAACTCCATGACCCCCGAGCGCTATGCCGACGACTGCATCGTCTACGCCAACCAGTACGACATCTGGACCACCTGGCAGGGCGAACAGGTGCTCGAGGCCTCCGAACTCTCCGCCGACACGGACTATACGATCGTCGTATTCGGCGTGGGCGACTACTGGGAGCGCAATACGAAGGTCTACTACTACGACCTGCACACGAACGCACTGGGACAGGTCGACATCACCTTCGACCTGCAGGTCACCAACACCGACCAGAATTCGGTATACTACACCTGCACCCCCTCCGATCTGGAGCAGACCTGGGCCGTGGGAGCTGTCCGCAAGGAGAAGCACGACTCGTTCGCCTCGGAAGAGGAGTTCAAGGAGTACCTGCTCACGGCCGGAAACGGATTCCCCATCATCAAGAGCGGTGCCGCCGACGGCAACCTGATGTACGACTGCGAATGGGCGATGCTCACACCGGGCGACTACCTGCTCTACGCCGTGGCCTGCTACAGCGACGGCTGGAGCTGCGAGATTCTCTCCGACCTCACCTATGTGCCCTTCACGATCAAGGAGCGCACCTTCAGCGACGCCAGCGTGGAGTTGTCGCTCATCGTCTACGACGGAGATGAGCTCGTGGCCTACGATCCGGAGCAGTACCCCGCCGGCACCTACGCCGGGAAGGCGGCCGTGAACATCGTCGCCACGCCCGATCCCTCGTGCGCCGAATACTACGTCTGCACCCAGAACCGTCCCGCTTCGGCCATGGAGGGGCTCTCCCCCGATACGCTCATCGGCGTCATCCAGGCCTACGGCCAGCAGGTAAGCGGCAACTCACCCGCCACCTTCGGTGTCATCCTGTCGTGGAACTACAACAACGTCTGCGCATTGAGCGTAGGTGTGGACAGCAACGGCATCGAGGGCCGTCCGACGGTCATCAGCCTGAACGTCAGCCGCGATCAGATCGTGCCGTTCAACCCGGCATCGGCAGCTCCCGCCTCGAACAGGCTCGTGCCCGTGCCGTTCACGCTCCCCGAGACGCCGGCTCCGGCCGCTTCGCACCTCACCAACGGACAGGCTACCATGCCGCACCTGACGGTCGGCGGCGCGCTGCCGGTCATGAAGCCTCAAACGGCCGACAAGCTGCAGGGCGACCGGAAGCAGGCAATCGTCGAGAGCCGCGTCCGCAGGCAGATCGAGCAGGCCGGCGGCAAATACTACACCCCGGCCGAGCGCAAGCTGGCAAGCGAGTTCGCCAAAGTCAACGCTTTCAGCGCCCGCTGATCCTCCCGGCTGCCCGGCCGAAGCACGGCCGCAACAGCCGCACACTTCGATGGCCGCCGTGCTCCCGGTACGGCGGCCGTCCGAAAACAAAAACCCCGACACCTTGCGGTGCCGGGATTTTTACGTGACAGCCTGTGAATTCGTCTCTTGCACGACAGCGTTTCTTGCACAACTGATGCGTCATCCCTTCCTCTGGAAAACGCCCCTCATCCGTGAAGCCCATCCGCTTCGTTCCCGTTCATAAGACAGCGAGGCCGGTGTTATTCGTCGGGCGCGGTATCCACAAAATCAAGCAGCCGGAATTCGTCCCCGTCGTAACGATAGATCCATTGCGAATGGCTGTCATCCGGAAAGAGCAGAAGTACCGTCTTCCCGTTCTCTTCGTATGCCGAATCCGTATAAAACCGGAACCGCCGTTTCGCCCCGGACCGGTGAAAAATCCGCTCGTCAAGATAGGCTCCAGCCACAAAAAAAGGATGACCGCCGTACTCTATCACGCCGTAATAGTCCTCCGAAGCGGTTTCGGAGAGGGAGAAAAGGAGATCAAAGGCCTCAATCCGAATGGTCGAATCGGCCTGAAAGGAGATGGAAAAATTCGTGTCGGACCGATAGTAGTCGCGTGTGCGCTCCTCGGCAAGGACCGCATCCAGTACCGGCAGGAGCTTCTTCTCCGCCACCGTGAGAAGGTCGAGGTCATCGCAGCGTTCGACCTCGGAGATCTGGCAATATGCGCTGCACAGGGACAGGCAGAACAGCACCGCAAACAAATATTTTTTCATAGCGTCAGGGGTTGATGATCATTGGGCACAACACGGCCGGGTGGGATATATCCGTCTAAAACTCATTCCAGCCAACCGTCACTGCCATCGTCCATATTTTTTATCATATATGGCAAAAGACCGGTTATTGACAACGATGGAATCCGATCCCTGCATCTTTTCTATGCACATTCCGGTTTTGGCATAATGCAACAAAGGCTTGTTTGCGAGCAGCTGCAATATGCCCTCTCGGTCATCATACCGGTATGGATATTCGACCGGCAAAACCTTGCTGAACAAAAGAGGTTCCGCCAATCTGATATGGAGACGTTCGTCCTTTACATCGACGATTTTCCCCGTAAATTCAACCGCAGCAATCTCCCGCTTCGCCTCCTCGCAATGTTTTTTCATCGTTCGCATGTACCCGATACCGTAAGGCAGATAAAATACGGAATAAATCGTCAGCATACAAACAACAACGACAGCGCCTGCAATTACAATTAAACGTTTCATGGGATAAAAATCTATTGGTTGCCACCCTCCCTATTGTCATCGGCAACGCCCGCAGGCACGGTCAGACGGGTCATCCCGATGTTAATTGTTACAGATTATTTTATGTTTTCCATCAACTCCCGAATCAGGTATACCCACAAATCCGGATTGATGGGGCACGGAGCGGTTATCGATGGCAGGCAATATTCCCCATACCGGTTATCATACTCGTCCTTTATAACGAAATAGGAGGGAACTCCAGCCATACAGGTTGCATCGGGGAGATCCGTTAT
>OHMX01000833.1_pt1 | contig 12195 bp, 9 predicted proteins | sample 1569471 | NCBI WGS metagenome assembly OHMX01 (sample SAMEA3879547, study PRJEB24766) | human gut metagenome | biome: human-associated habitat; feature: feces | place: USA | collected 1985/1987
GTCGAAACGCTCCTTGGACATATCCTGGGGCAGAATAGCCACGGACTCGCAGGCCAGCAGCTTGGAGTTGAACGCGCCGCCGCGGCAGTAGTTGCCGGTGGAGGGCCACACGGCGTGGTGATAGGTGGCGTCGAACTGACCGGTCACCAGGCGGGGAGCCAGGCAGCCGAAGGACGCGCCCACCTTATGGCAGCCGGTGGGGAACCACTTGCCGGCCATGGCGATGATGCGGCAGGGCACGCCGGAGAGCTTGCTGGGGATCTCCACATAGTTGGGCACCTTCTGGAACAGACCGCCGCTCTCCTTGGCCTCATTGTGCCAGGAAATACGGAACAGGTTCACGGGGTCCACATCCCACAGACCGGTGTGGCTCAGCTTCGCCTTGATCTTCTCCGGAATGAGATCGGGGTTCTGCATCTGGGCGATGGTGGGGATGATAACGTTGTTCTCCTTGGCCTTCCGGATATTATGCTCCAGACCGGCTTTGTTAATGGACAGATCGATTTTACCCATGGTTCTTTTCCTCCTGTTGTTTGTTGGCGTCGATATAAGAGTATAGAGTATATTTGGAAATACCGAAGTATTTTGCCACCTTGTCGCCGGACTTCGTCACAAGGAACGCCCCTGCTTCGCTGAGGAACCGTATGGCGCGCACCTTGTCGTCCTTGTTCATGAGAGCCACCGGCTTCCCCACCAGTGCCACGGACTGCCGGATCAGATCCTCCAGCACGTCGTTGACATTGATGATCCGCTCCGGCTCCTCCTGCTCCCTGTCGCGGGTCAGCATAAACTCGCCCAAGTCCTGATGCATCAGCATCATGTTGGTAATGTCGTAGTTGATGGAAAAAATCGCCGTCACAGCCCCCCGGCTGTTGCGGATATACAGGGACGAGGATTTCAGGATCTTCCCGTCCGGTGTCCGCGTCAGATAGCACAGGTGATCCTGGGGCTGCTCGTGCTGGTGCTCCAGCTGCTCCATCACCACTCTGGACGCGCCGTCCCCGATCTTCCGTCCGGACACGTGCCCGTTCTCGATGTGTACGATGGTGTGATCCGGGTGGCTGCTGGATACATCGTGGATGACCACCTCGCACTTGTCGCCGAACTGCGCCGCGATCCCCGCGGCGATCTGCTTGAGCGACTCTAACCGCCTCGCCTCCATAACGCCCTCCTTTTCTCCGCTTTTCTCCTCATACATAATACCACACCTCTCACAAAAAGCAACGGTTTTTTCTAAAAAAATTTTAGATTTCCTAAATTTTTGTTTGACATCCTGCCGTCATGTGCTATGATAGTAGATGGTAGATACTGTCTGCCTGTTTTTACACATGAATCAACAATTTTTGCGGAGGTACATTATGGATTTCGCTGCCATCAGAAACGCTGCTGAGGCGTACAAGCCCGCCATGGTCAAGTTCCTGCGCGACATGATCGCCATTCCTTCCGAGTCCTGCGAGGAGGAGGGCGTCGTCAAGCGCATCGCCGAGGAGCTGAAGTCTCTGGGCTATGATAAGGTTGAGTTCGACAAGCTGGGCAACGTCATCGGCTGGATGGGTGAGGGCGACAAGATCATCGCCATCGACAGCCACATCGACACCGTGGGCATCGGCAACATCGAAAACTGGGAGGCCGACCCCTACAAGGGCTACGAGACGGACGACGTCATCTACGGCCGCGGCGGCTCCGATCAGGAGGGCGGCATGGCTGCCGCCGCCTACGGCGTGAAGATTATGAAGGATCTGGATCTGCTGCCCAAGGGCTACAAGATGATGGTGGTGGGCTCCGTACAGGAGGAGGACTGCGACGGTATGTGCTGGCAGTCCATCGTCAACGAGTATTTCAACGGTCCCGAGGACGCCCGTGAGAAGGTGGAATTCGTCATCTCCACCGAGCCCACCGACGGCGGCATCTACCGCGGTCACCGGGGCCGCATGGAGATCCGCGTGGATATGCACGGCGTCTCCTGCCACGGCTCCGCTCCCGAGCGCGGCGACAACGCCATCCACAAGATGGCGGAGGTCATTCTCAACGTCCGCGACCTCAACGAGAATCCCGCCGACGGCTCCACCGAGATCAACGGCCTCGTGAAGATGCTGGACCCCAAGTTCAACCCCGACCACTACGAGGACGCCCGCTTCCTTGGCCGCGGCACCTGCACCACCTCCCAGATCTTCTACACCTCCCCCTCCCGCTGCGCCGTGGCGGATAGCTGCTCCATCTCCATCGACCGCCGCATGACCGCCGGCGAGACGTACCTCTCCTGCCTGAAGGAGATCGAGGATCTGCCCGCCTGCAAGAAGTACGCCAAGGACGTGAAGGTCTCCATGTATATGTACGACCGCCCCTCCTGGACGGGTCACGTCTACGAAACGGAGTGCTTCTTCCCCACCTGGATCAACAAGGAGACCGCCCCCCACGTGCAGGCTCTCATCGACGCCCACCACAACCTGTGGGGCGACAAGCGTCTCATGCCCACTGAGCTGGCGGCCTCCAAGCGCGAGGGTCGTCCTCTCACCGACAAGTGGACGTTCTCCACCAACGGCGTGTCCATTCAGGGTCGCTACGGCATCCCCTGCGTGGGCTTCGGCCCCGGTGCCGAGTCTCAGGCACACGCCCCCAACGAGGTCACCTTCAAGCAGGATCTCGTCACCTGCGCCGCGCTGTACGCCGCCGTCCCCGGTCTGTACCATCCGGAGAACAAGGACGGCTCCGCCACCAGCTTCCGTCAGGAGCTGACCGGCAACGATATTAAGTAATTTCGCCAATATTTATACGATATAAGGAGAAAAATGCAAAATGAGCAAGACTGTTGAGCTGGCACGTCATCTGTCCACCTTGAACATCAACAATATGTACAAGAACGATTTCTATTGGACTTGGGACAAGACCGATGACGAGATCGACGCCATTTTCACCGTGGCGGACGCACTCCGCGACCTGCGTGAGCGCAACAAGAGCACCCGCGTGTTCGACTCCGGACTGGGCATTTCCATCTTCCGCGACAACTCCACCCGCACCCGTTTCTCCTTCGCCTCCGCCTGCAATCTGCTGGGTCTGGAGGTGCAGGATCTGGACGAGAAGAAGTCCCAGATCGCCCACGGCGAGACCGTCCGTGAGACTGCCAACATGGTCTCCTTCATGGCTGACGTCATCGGCATCCGCGACGATATGTTCATCGGCGAGGGCCACAAGTATCAGAAGACCTTCATGGACGCCGTGAAGGAGGGCTACCGCGATGGAATCCTTGAGCAGCAGCCCACGCTGGTCAACCTCCAGTGCGACGTGGATCACCCCACCCAGTGCATGGCGGATATGCTCCACGTTATCCACCACTTCGGCGGCGTGGAAAACCTGAAGGGCAAGAAGGTCGCCATGACCTGGGCGTACTCCCCCAGCTACGGCAAGCCCCTGTCCGTGCCCCAGGGCGTTATCGGTCTGTTCACCCGCTTCGGCATGGACGTGACGCTGGCGCACCCCGAGGGCTACGACGTGATGCCCGAGGTGGAGGAGGTCGCCCGCAGAAACTGCGAGAAGTACGGCTCCAAGTTCCACAAGACCAACTCCATGACGGAGGCGTTCAAGGATGCCGACATCGTCTATCCCAAGAGCTGGGCGTCCTACGCCGCCATGGAGGAGCGCACCAAGCTGTACGCCGCCGGTGACAAGGACGGCATCGACGCACTGGAGAAGCGTCTCCTCGCCCAGAACGCCCAGCACAAGGATTGGGCGTGCACCGAGGAGATGATGAAGCTCACCAAGGACGGCAAGGCTCTGTATCTGCACTGCCTGCCCGCCGACATCACCGGTCTGAGCTGCGATGAGGGCGAGGTGGACAACTCCGTGTTCGACCGCTACATCGTGCCCCTGTACAAGCAGGCGTCCTACAAGCCCTACATCATCGCCGCCATGATCTTCATGGCGCAGGTGAAGGATCCCGTCAAGGCTCTCATGGAGCTGGATGAGACGAAGGACACCCGCAAGAAGTTCTGAGAAAACCGATCTCCCGCACCAGCGGCGGCATCGCCGCCGCTGGTGCTTTTTCCTAACGACAGTGTATGAGGTAACAACTATGTCTAAACGTATCGTCATCGCCCTTGGCGGCAACGCGCTGGGCAGCACACCCGCCCAGCAGCTGCAGCTGGTCACCGAGACCGCCCGCTCCATCGTGGATCTCATCGCCGCCGGAAACGAGGTGGTGGTGGCTCACGGCAACGGCCCCCAGGTGGGCATGATCAATCTGGGTCTGAGCACCGCCGCCGAGGTCAATGCCATCAAGTCCGATATGCCCTTCCCGGAGTGCGGTGCCATGTCCGAGGGCTACATCGGCTATCATCTCCAGCAGGCCATCGGCAACGAGCTGGCAAGCCGCGGCATGGATAAGCCCGTTGCCACCATCGTCACCCAGACCGTTGTCTCCAAAGACGACCCCGCCTTCCAGAATCCCACCAAGCCCGTAGGTGCCTCCTACGACAAGGAGACCGCCGACCGTATCGCCGCCGAAAAGGGCTACACAATGGTGGAGGACGCGGGGCGCGGCTACCGGCAGGTGGTGCCCTCCCCCAAGCCTGTGGACATCGTGGAGAAGACCTCCATCAAAGCTCTGGTGGACGCGGGACACGTGGTGGTCGCCGTTGGCGGCGGCGGTATCCCCGTCATCCGGGAGGGCGGCCGTCTCTCCGGCACCCCCGCCGTCATCGACAAGGATTTCGGCAGCGAGCTGCTGGCGGAGCTGCTGGACGCTGATATGCTCATTATCCTCACCGCCGTGGAGAAGGTCGCCATCAACTTCAACAAGCCCGACCAGCGGGGGCTGGACGACCTGACCCCCGGCGAGGCGTACCGCTACATCGGCGAGAATCAGTTCGCCAAGGGCTCCATGCTGCCCAAGGTGCAGGCGGCGGTGAAATTCGCCGAATCCAAGGCGGGACGCACCGCCCTCATCACCCTGCTGGAGAAGGCGAAGGACGGCATCGAGGGCAAGACCGGCACCCGCATCCACCAGTAACGCGCTTATCCCTGCCATCTGGAATGGGTATCGCCGGTGGGCGAAATTCTATTAAATGCCGTATACTGCACAAGTTTTACAAAGTTTTTTTGTGCGGCGCAAAGAAATTTTGCCGTAATCCACATTTTCTGTTGAAATCCGCGGCGGAATCCTGTATAATACCAGCGTCCGTATGAATTGTGTGAATCACGGGTCGGAAGCCCGTTATTCAGACGTGCGCTTGGATCTGATTTACTTTCAGGTGTACGTCACATATTTTAAGGAGGAAAACAAGAATGAAAAAGTTCCTTGCAATGCTCCTCGCCCTGGTCATGGCTCTGAGCCTGGTGGCCTGCGGTGAGAAGAATCAGCCCGACAACAAAGGCGGCTCTGACGGCGACCAGCAGACCGCTACCGTGAAGGTGGGCTTCATCACCCTGCATGATGAGAACTCCACCTATGACAAGAACTTCATTGATGCCGCCAAGGCTGCCTGCGCCACCCTGGGTCTGGTCGAGAATGAAAACTACTTCATCAAGACCAACGTGGGCGAGACCGAGCAGTGCGCCGAGGTCGCCGCTGATCTGGTGGACGCCGGCTGCAACATCATCTTTGCCGACAGCTTCGGTCACGAGCCTTACATGATCGAGGTCGCCAAGGAGAACCCCGAGGTGCAGTTCTGCCACAGCACCGGTACCCGCGCTCACACCGAGGGTCTGGCTAACTACCACAACGCTTTTGCTTCCATCTATGAGGGCCGCTATCTGGCCGGTATCGCTGCCGGTCTGAAGCTGAACGCGATGATCGAGGCCGGCGACATCAAGGCTGAAGAGGCCAAGATGGGCTATGTGGGTGCCTTCACCTACGCCGAGGTCGTTTCCGGCTACACCTCCTTCTTCCTGGGTGCTCGCTCCGTCTGCCCCACCGTCACCATGGACGTGACCTTCACCGGCAGCTGGTACGATGAGACTCTGGAGAAGGAAGGCGCAGAGAAGCTGATCCAGGGCGGCTGCAAGCTGATCAGCCAGCACGCTGACTCTCTGGGTGCTCCTACCGCCTGCGAGAACGCCGGTGTGCCCAACGTTTCCTACAACGGCTCCACCAAGGATGCCTGCCCCAACACCTTCATCGTCTCTTCCCGTATCGACTGGGCTCCCTACTATGAGATGTGCATCAAGGCTGTCATGGACGGCACCGAGATCCCCGCTGACTGGACCGGCACTCTGAAGACCGGCTCCGTGGTTCTGACCGATGTGAACGAGACCGTTGCCGCTGCCGGCACCGCCGACGCCATCAAGGAAGCCGCTGCCAAGCTGGAAGCTGGCGAGATCCATGTGTTCGATTGCTCCACCTTTACCACCAAGGCGGACGACACCATGAACGCCTTCAAGGTCGACTACCTGAAGGTCGATGCTGACGGTCACATCACCTCCTATATGGCTGATGTCGATACCGATCAGGCCTATACCGGTGACACCGAGGTCGTCCACGATGGTTATTTTGCCGAGTCTGAGAAGCGCTCTGCTCCTTACTTCGATCTGGAGATTGACGGCATCACCCGTCTGGACACCAAGATGTAATGTAAATTCCGTAAGGAATAGCATATTGCACCACAACGAGGTGGGCTGCACAGGCAGCCCACCTCCTGCTTTTTCCCTCAATAATCGACAAATTGACGATTCTCACAAAGGGGACAAGGGTTTCTTGTGTAACCTTACATTCTTTGTATGTACCTTACAAATTTTTTGCTATTTTTGATTTACAATGGGGTAGTTCTATGGTAGAATTAGTCGTACGGAAATTATCCCCGGCGTGCTACGAGGTGTTTGCAGCCATCTGCGCCGAAAGAAAGGATGACAGCCTTGGAAAAGAAATGCGCGATCAAAATGGAGAACATCACCAAGCGGTTCGGCAGCAAGGTCATCGCCAACAAAGACGTGAACCTTGACCTGTACGAAGGTGAGATCCTGTCCCTGCTGGGTGAAAACGGCAGCGGCAAGACCACGCTGATGAATATGCTCTCCGGCATCTACTTCCCCGATGAGGGACAGATCTACGTCCACGACAAGCCCGTGACCATCGCATCGCCCAAGGATGCCTTTGATCTGGGTATCGGCATGATCCACCAGCACTTCAAACTGGTCGATCTCTTCACCGCCACCGAGAATATCATCCTCGGACTGGAGGGCAGGCTGGATATTAACAGCGCGCGCCAGAAGGTCAAGGACATCTGCGAGAAGTACGGCTTTGACATCGACCCGGATATGAAGATCTACGATATGTCCGTATCCCAGAAGCAGACGGTGGAGATCGTCAAGGTGCTGTACCGCGGGGCTGACATCCTGATACTCGATGAACCCACCGCCGTGCTGACGCCGCAGGAGACGGACAAGCTGTTCGCCGTCATGCGGAACATGAAGGCAGACGGCAAGTCCCTTATCATCATCACCCACAAGCTCCACGAGGTGCTGGACGTCTCTGACCGGGTGGCGGTGCTGCGTAAGGGCGAATACATAGGCGACGTGCTGACCAAGGACGCCGACCAGCAGTCCCTCACCGACATGATGGTGGGGCACAGCGTGGCGTTGAACATCAACCGTCCCACCCCCGTGAATGTGGAGCCCCGGCTGAAGATCGAGGGTCTGACCGTGTTCGACGAGCTGGGCGTCAAGCGGCTGGACAATGTGTCCTTTACCGTCAACGCCGGTGAGGTACTGGGTATCGCAGGTATCGCAGGCTCCGGGCAGCGGGAGCTGCTGGAGTCCATCGCCGGTCTGTACCCCGTGACCTCCGGCTCCGTCACCTACTACGCTCCCGACGGCGGCGCGCCGCAGGAGATGGTGGGTAAGGATCCCATGGACATCCGCAAGAGCGGTATCGCCATGAGCTTCGTGCCGGAGGATCGCCTCGGCATGGGTCTGGTGGGCAATATGGACCTGACAGACAATATGATGTTACGTTCCTTCCGTAAGGGACATACGCCGTTTACCAACCGCAAACCCTCCAAACAGCTGGCGGAGGATGTTGTAGAGAATCTGGAAGTCGTGACTCCCGGTATTACCACACCGGTGCGCCGACTGTCTGGAGGTAATGTACAGAAGGTTCTCGTAGGAAGAGAGATCGCATCCGCACCTACCGTATTGCTGACAGCTTATGCGGTGCGTGGATTGGATATCAATTCTTCCTATACCATATATGATCTGATCAATGAGCAGAAGAAAAAGGGCGTGGCTGTTATCTTTGTCGGCGAGGATCTGGATGTGCTGGTAGAACTTTCCGACCGGATCATGGTTCTCTGTGGAGGAGAAGTCAGCGGCATCGTGGATGCCAGAACGACAGATAAAAATGAGGTCGGTATGCTGATGACCAGAGTAGGAGGCAAAGAACATGAAGGAGAAGAATAAAGAGCCTTTGTTTCATATCGTAAAAAGAGATGCTCTTCCCTGGTATAAATCTCTGGGTATCCGTTTCGTAGCGATTCTGTTGGCGTTGATCCTGTGCGGTATCATTACGACGATCACCACGGGAATCAATCCTTTACAGGTATATCAGTCTATTATTCTGGGAGCTTTCGGATCCGTCCGTAAGACCTGGGTTACTTTTCAGAATATTGCGATCCTGTTGTTGATTGCACTGGCACTGACTCCGGCATTCAAGATGAAATTCTGGAATATTGGCGGTGAGGGACAGGTCTTGATCGGGGGTCTGGCATCCGCGGCCTGCATGATCTGCCTGGGGGACAAGCTTCCGGGTGCAGTTGTGATCCTGTGCATGATCGTGACCAGCCTGGCAGCAGGAGCCATCTGGGGCTTCATTCCTGCATTTTTCAAGGCAAAATGGAATACCAATGAGACACTGTCTACACTGATGATGAACTACATAGCTACCCAGCTTGTGGCATTCTATACCATTGTATGGGAGGTTCCCAAGGGATCCGGTAAGATCGGTATCATCAACCAGAATACCAACGTGGGCTGGCTGCCCCAGATATTTGGTTCAAAGTATCTGTTAAGTATTGTAGTGGCAGTAGTGATTACAATTTTCATGTATGTGTATCTCAACTATAGCAAGCAGGGATATGAGATCTCCGTTGTGGGTGAGAGTGAAAATACCGCAAAATATGTGGGTATCAAGGTAGAAAAGGTAATCATCCGTACTATGCTTCTGTCCGGTGCGCTGTGCGGACTGGTAGGTTTGCTTCTGGTAGGCGGTATCAACCATACTGTTACCACCACCATTGCAGGTGGACAGGGATTTACTGCTGTACTGGTATCCTGGATGTCCAAGTTCAATCCTCTGACCATGGTGTTCTCCAGCTTCCTGATCATTTTCATGGATCGTGGTGCCAGTGAGATCTCTACCAATTTTGGACTGAATCATTCCTACTCCGATATTCTGACAGGTATTATCCTGTTCTTTATTATCGGCTGTGAGTTCTTCATTACCTATCGCCTGCAGTTCCGTAAAAAGGCAGAAAAGGAGGAACAGTAATCATGTGGACATTTTTACTTGCATTTATTCCGAGAGCTATTGTACAGGGAATTCCTCTGTTATACGGAAGTACCGGTGAGATCATCACGGAGAAATCCGGTAACCTGAATCTGGGAATCCCCGGCGTTATGTATGTGGGAGGTATCTGCGGTGTCATCGGCTCCTTCTTCTATGAGAGATCGGCAGGCGGTGCGGCAAATATGAACGGATTCCTCGCTATTGCGATTCCTATGCTTTGTTGTCTGTTGGGTTCCCTGCTGATGGGACTGCTGTACTGTTTTCTGACCGTTACCCTGCGGGCGAACCAGAACGTGACCGGTCTGGCCATGACCACCTTCGGTGTCGGCTTCGGTAACTTCTTCGGCGGCTCCCTGATCAAGCTGGTAAACAGTGATGTGCCTTCCATTGCATTGTCCGCTACCAGCAGCTATTTCAGCAAATCCCTTCCTTTTGCGGTGAAGCTGGGATGGTTCGGCAAGTTGTTTTTATCCTATGGATTCCTGGCGTATCTGGCAGTGATCATAGCGTTTGCGGCATCTTATATTCTGAGTCATACCAGAACCGGTCTGCATTTGAGAGCGGTCGGTGAAGGTCCCAATACCGCAGATGCGGCTGGCATCAACGTATCCCGGTACAAATACATTGCTACCTGTGTGGGATGTATGATCGCAGGTCTGGGAGGTCTGTATTATGTAATGGACTATGCCTGCGGTGTCTGGTCCAACGATGCCTTTGGTGACAGAGGCTGGCTTGCCATCGCACTGGTCATCTTCACCATCTGGAGACCGAATATCAGCGTATTCGCATCCTTCCTTTTCGGCGGACTGTATATCCTGTATCTGTATCTGCCCACCGGTATCGAGCATATGGAGTACCAGGAGCTGTATAAGATGATCCCTTATGTTGTGACCTTACTGGTACTGGTCATCACCAGTATGCGGAGCAAGAGAGAGAATCAGCCCCCCGCAAGTCTGGGACTGGCGTACTTCAGAGAAGAAAGATAATAATTTTATAGAAAGACGATTAAAAACGGCGTTTTCCGGAAATTTCCGGAGAATGCTGTTTTTTAGTGCACATTTTGGAAAAAACTCACAGAAACTTTAGGAAAACTTTTGATTTTATTCGGATGGAATTTACCTGTGTCTGTTATGCTGAGATCAATTCAGAGAAAATAAACGGAAGGGAGAAAAAAGATGAAAGTATTGATCACAACAGACTGGTACAAGCCGGCCATCAACGGAGTTGTTACTTCGGTGTGCAATCTGCGGGAGGAATTACAGCAAAGAGGACATGAAGTGAAGATCCTGACCCTGTCCCGTACAGCTCATTCCTACGAAGAAGAGGGTGTGATCTATATGGGTTCCGTGAATGCCGGATATATTTATCCGGGAGCAAGACTTCGGGTGTCCCCGGGACGCGAACTGTATCGCGGGATTATAGAGTGGAATCCGGATATTGTGCATTCCCAGTGTGAATTTTCTACCTTTTTCATGGCAAAAAAGATCGCAGAGGAATGTAAGACCCCTCTGGTGCATACTTACCATACTGTATACGAAGATTATACCCACTATTTTTCCCCTTACAAGAAATGGGGCAGGGATATGGTACAGTTCCTGACGCGACAGATCTCCGAGAAGGTGGACAGTATGATCGCTCCCAGCACAAAAATAGAGACATTACTAAAAGGCTATGGCATTCATTGTCCGGTATCAGTGATCCCATCGGGGATTGATCTGAGTAAATATGACGCGCAGACCCGGACGGATTCTCGGGAGAGAATCCGAAGAAAATATAAAATGGACCGGAAGACCACAGTGCTTTTATATGTAGGTCGTCTGGCAAAAGAGAAGAATGTGGAAGAATTGCTGGAGTACCAGCAGAAAATTCAGGAGAGCGGCACAATACTGATGATTGTAGGCGGCGGTCCTTATTTGGAGACTTTACGGAAAAAGGCAGCAGAACTGGGTGTGACGGAAAGCGTTATTTTTACCGGAATGGTATCACCCGCTGAAGTAGCATCTTATTATCCGGCAGGAGATCTGTTCGTCAGCGCTTCCACCAGTGAGACCCAGGGGCTTACCTATGCGGAAGCACTGGCAGCAGGATTACCGTTATTATGCAGAAGGGATCAATGCCTGCGGGCGGTTGTGGAAGAGGACAAAAACGGCTGGCAGTACCGGACCGAGGAGGAATTCTTGAAAGACCTGAAGAACTGGAAGGAGAAAGAAGACGATGAACGCAGAGGAATGTGCAGTTATGCAAAACAGTCCGCAGAAATATTTTCCCAAAAAAGATTTGCGGGAAGCATGGAACAACTATACCAGCGACAGATCGAAGAAAAACAGGTCGAAAGAGAAAAACGCTTGGCAAAGAGCCGTCAATATTGCATCCTGGGTTAGTCTGATCCTCTGTGGAATACTGGCAGTCTGGAGCTATCAGAGCGGCATTTTCCAATCGGTGGAGACTATGCAGCAGTTTGTGAACCGTTTCGGAATGATCGGTGCACTGATCTTCGTGCTGATCCAGATCGTTCAGGTGGTGTTTCCCATCATACCGGGTGGCATCAGCTGTCTGGCAGGAGTGCTGCTCTTTGGAGCGGTGCCAGGATTTTTCTATAATTATATAGGAATCTGTGTGGGTTCCTGTATTGCTTTTGGAATAGCAAGAAAAGTATACAGTGAAATATACTTTAAAATTATGGAGGCAGTCACATCAGTTAT
>OHMX01000837.1_pt1 | contig 12138 bp, 14 predicted proteins | sample 1569471 | NCBI WGS metagenome assembly OHMX01 (sample SAMEA3879547, study PRJEB24766) | human gut metagenome | biome: human-associated habitat; feature: feces | place: USA | collected 1985/1987
GCCGAGGACGGAGAACAATCCTCATGGACTGCTCATCACGAACTGGAGAACCTTGCTCAACAAGGATATTGAGCAGAAGTCGAAGTCAAACTTCTAATATCCTAGCGGTATGAGTGTAAAAGGAATCAGACGGATGCTTGTGGGCGAGGATATGCCCGACAAGAACGACCCCAAGTACAAGAAGCGGTATGAGAAGGAGGTGGCGGCAGGGCGCAAGTTTGCCAAGACCGCGAGGATAGACCGTGCGGCGGCTAAGGTGCAAGGCTTTGCCAATGCCCACAAGACGCTGTTTCTCGTCATCGTCTTCGGCTTTGTCGCCACGTGCTTCGGCATCAACATCTACAGGATGGTGCGGTATTACGGTCATCGGACGGAGGCTGCAAGTGCCATCGAGCGGCAGGAAGGGCGCATGAAGCAGATGATGAATGCAGCCCATTGCATCACTCCTCCCGTGACGCATCGAACCAACGAGGAGAATCGAGACAAGTCAGTAACATCAAAATCAGACAGCGATGAGAATAACAGATAAGATAAACTTCCGTCAGCCGAAGTACATGCTGCCAGCCATCGTGTACATCCCGTTGATTGCCACAGGCTATTTTGTCTTTGACATGTTCAATACGGAGGTGGCGGAAACGCAGGACAAGAACCTGCAGACCACCGAGTTTCTGAACCCCAACCTGCCCGGAGCGCAGATTAAGAATGGTGACGGCATCGGTGGCAAGTATGAGAACATGGCGAAGTCGTATGGTCGCATAGCAGACTATTCGGCTGTTGATAACATTGAGCGTGACAACGAAGAAGAGAAAGAAGCGTATGAATCCAAGTACACAGAAGAAGACCTTGCGGAACTCGTCCGTCAGGCAGAAGAGAAGGACGATGCAGCCGAAGTGGCCGATGCCAAGGCGCGAGAAGCGGAAGCACTCGAAGCACTCAACAAGGCACTCGCCGAAGCGAGGCTGAGAGGACAGGCGGCAGTTGCCCCCGTGGCCCAGGATACCACACAGGCTGGGCCTCCCAAGGAGCAGATTGAGGTGAAAGGTCAGATTGCCGAGGACAGCAAGGCGGTGAAGGCACTGGACGAGGAGGACAAGGCACAGGAGGTGGTGAAGAAGGTGAAGGTGACTTCGGACTATTTCAACACCCTGACGCAGAACGAGCATGAGCCAAAGCTCATCAAGGCCATCATTGACGAGGACGTGAAGGCTACGGACGGGTCGAGGGTGCGGCTGAGACTGTTGGACGATATTGAGATTGGTGAGACCGTGGTGAAGAAAGGGTCGTACCTCTATGCCACCATGAGCGGTTTCGGTTCGCAGCGAGTGAAGGGTAGCATCAACTCCATCCTTGTGGATGACGAGCTGATAAAGGTTTCGCTTTCGCTTTATGACACGGACGGACTGGAGGGACTGTATGTCCCCGGCAGCCAGTTCCGTGAGACCACGAAAGATGTGGCGAGCGGTGCTATGCAGAGCAACATGAACATCGACCAGAGTGGAGCGAACAACAGTTTCTCGCAATGGGGAATGCAAGCCGTGACCAATGCCTACCAGAAGACAAGCAATGCCATCAGCAAGGCTATCAAGAAGAACAAAGTGAAGCTGAAGTATGGGACGTTTGTTTACCTTGTAAATGGGAAAGAGAAAAGGAAATAGACACTGCCCGACAACGGAATTGTCGGGAACGGTGGCTCATAGAGTATAAACATCAAAAAATCAACTAATATGAATTGTTTTCAGAAAATGAATGTCTGTGCATTGCTTTCGCTGAGCGTGCTTTCAGCCAAGGCGCAGACCACCTACATGGAGATGGAGCAGCTGACGGTCAACGACCAAGTGACCACCGTCATCACCGCCTCCGAACCCATCCGCTTTGTCGATATATCCACAGACAAGGTGGTGGGCGACCAACCCATCAACAACACCATCCGCCTGAAGCCGAAGGACAACGTGTATGCCGACGGTGAGGTGTTGGCGATAGTGACAATCGTGACGGAACGCTACCGCACGCAGTATGCACTGCTCTATACCACGAGGATGCAGGAGGCAGTAACCGATAAGGAAATAGAATGCTCGGAGCGCAATGCCTACAACAATCCCGCTGTAAGCCTGTCCACTGCCGACATGACCAAGTATGCACGTCAGATATGGTCATCGTCTGCCAAATACCGCAACGTGGCGACGAAGATGCACCGCATGGTAATGCGCCTGAACAACATCTACAGCGTGGGCGAATATTTCTTCATCGACTTCTCCGTGGAGAACAAGACCAACATCCGCTTCGACATCGACGAGATGCGCATCAAACTATCGGACAAGAAGCAGAGCAAGGCTACCAATGCGCAGATAGTGGAACTGACCCCATCTCTTGTGTTGGACGATGCGAAGACCTTCAAGTATGGCTATCGCAACGTGATTGTGGTGAAGAAGATGACCTTCCCCAACGACAAGGTGCTGACCATCGAGCTGTCGGAAAAACAGATAAGTGGACGCACCATCTCGCTCAGCATCGACTATGAGGATGTGCTGTCTGCCGATTCGTTTAACCATATACTGTTGGAGGAGGAATAATGAGAATTAGGAATGAGGAATTAGGAGTGAGGAATTGGCTTGTGCATACCTTACTCGTTGTCATCTGTTTTATGGCAAGCATGACTCCGGCAATGGCGCAGCAGAATAGCGACCGCATATCCTTGGGGTTCGGATGCCTGTATGAGCGAGGACTGGACGTGACGCTGTCCTACGAGTATGAGACGAAGTACCACAATGCGTGGGAGTATTTTGCAAACGGATATATCAAGTGGAACGAGTGCGCATCGTGCGGTCATGTCTGTCCTGAGAGTTTTTGGAACAACTACCGCAGTTATGGTTTCGGCTTTGCCTATAAGCCCTGTGTGGCAAGAGGACGCAACCACCATGGCAACATGCGCATAGGAGCATCGGCAGGTAGCGATACTGACAGGTTCTTGGGTGGCATCCACCTCGGCTATGAGCAAAACTATACACTCAGACACGGCTGGAAGCTCTTCTGGCAGGTGAAGACCGATGTGATGATCAAGGGTGAAGACCTGTTCAGAACGGGTATTGTCCTGGGTGTGAAACTTCCTGTAAAATGACTATGCGTATGAAGAAACTGTTTTCAATCTTGGCAGTTGCGGCAACGGTGTTGCTGACTGCCTGTGACGAGCATCAGGACTTTCCCGACACAGCCATGAAGGTCACCCATATCTTGACCACTGACGGCAAGGTGATGCCCTACGAAACCTACGAGCAATCGTGCAAGCAAGCCATTGCAGTGGTGTTCAACGTCAATCAGAGGGAAGAAATGGAGGGAAACGGATATGCCGTCTATCTGTGGGACATCGCTCCCGAAGCCTTTGCTGACAGTATCGGTGTGGAACAGGACACATCCTGTGACCTCACCGCCTACGACGGCAACAAGAACACTTTTGCCCTTTATGGCACGACCGATGTGAAGTCGCCTTTGGCTGAGCGTGTCTTCGACATGTGGCGTTACGGGCAAAGTGCCTATATCCCCAGTGTGGCACAGATGCGTCTGCTCTATCATGCCAAGGACATCATCAACCCATACATCCTGAAATGCGGCGGCACACCTATCCCCGATGAGGATGATGACTGTTGGTATTGGACTTCAACGGAGGTAGAAGGACAAGCGACCGCCAAGGCATGGCTTTACTCACTGGGAAGCGGTGCCATACAGGAGACTCCCAAGTGGCAGCCGCATAAGGCGAGACCCATCATCACGATTATGGATTAGCCCATATACAGACATCGAGTATCACCCGTATCATCATCAAAGTACAACAATTAAAAAAGAAAAAGCATGAAAAAGAATTTGTTTCTAATGTTGGGACTTGGAGCCATGCTCCTCACGTCCTGTGACCAAGACATCGTCAATGAGATTTACCTGCCCGGTGGCGGAGGTTCTGTGGTCGTGACCGACAGCACATCAACCAAGCAGCTTCAGGTATTCACCAATCTGGAGATGCTGCAACCTGCCGTTTCCACACGAGCCGTTGACAACCAGTGGGAACTCAATGATATGATTGGCATCTCTTCCACAGGGATGATCAACAATATGAAGTTCACCCGAAGCGGCGGCACGAATCAGTTTGTGTCAGCCAACAAGGTGTTTTTCACGGACACAGACACTCACACCTTCAATGCCTACTATCCCTATACGGCAAATCCTACCAACGACCTCATAGAGTTCCAAGTGCCGGAGGCAGCTGTACAGAGTGAGCAGAAGGTCAATGATTTTCTGTTTGCCAGTGGAGCGGCATCATACGCCAATCCGAGCCTTACATTGAACTTCACCCATCAGATGGTGCGTGTCATCATCAAGGTCTATACCTCACCAGAATACGGTTTCACCACCAATGATTTTGCAGGAAGCCTACTCACGTTCGTCGGTTATTTTGACAGCGGTACTTTCAACATCAAGACCGGAAAGGTAGAATGCAGTGACGAGTCGGTGACGACCTATTATTTCGGCGACCCACAAAGTGACCACATGGAATATACGCTTTATGTTCCTGCACAGGTTATGCCAGACATGACATTGCAACTCAGCAATGGGGAGAACTTCGTATTCCTCACAAACGACACGTGGAAAGCGGGTCATTCCTACAGCTATTCATTGAAGCCTGTACGCAACACCTTGGAGGTCATATCTGCAACTATTTCTCCGTGGACAGTAGAGTCTGAGAAGACCATCAACGGCTACGAATAAAACTCATAAGAGGATTGGAGGGTGTCCACCGTGGCATCCTTCATCTTTTCTCATTATCACCCAACATCATCGTAAAGTAAATGGAAGAAAGCAAAGAGTTACAGGGTTTTTACAAGATATTCAGGGCGGTGATTTATGTCTCCATCCTGATGGAGTTCTTCGCCTACGCACTGGAGCCGGAGCAGTTGGACTTCTTGGGCGGCGTAGTGACGGATATCCACACTCGCATCAAGCGGTGGATGATTTACCATGACGGCAACCTCGTGTATAGCAAGGTGGCTACGTTCCTGCTGATATGTATCACCTGTGTGGGAACGCGCAACAAGAAGCATCTGGAGTTTGACGCTCGCAGGCAGGTGCTCTATCCGCTGCTGTCGGGAGTGCTGCTGATTGTGCAGTCCGTATGGCTGTTCGGTCATTCGATAATGCCCTGTTTCTATACCCTCCGTTTGAACACTTGGCTCTATATGCTCACTTCCATCGTCGGTGTCGTATTGGTGCATATCGCCCTCGACAATATCTCTAAGTTCCTGAAGGAAGGGCTGCTGAAAGACCGCTTCAACTTCGAGAATGAGAGCTTTGAGCAATGCAGGGAGTTGCAGGAGAACAAGTACAGCGTGAACATCCCTATGCGCTATTATTACAAGGGCAAGTTCCGCAAGGGATGGGTGAACATCGTCAATCCGTTCCGTGGCACATGGGTTGTGGGTACTCCTGGTTCTGGTAAGACCTTCTCCATCATCGAGCCGTTTATCAGGCAGCACAGCGAGAAGGGCTTTGCCATGGTGGTGTACGACTATAAGTTTCCCACTCTCGCCACCAAACTCTACTATCATTACTTGAAGAACAAGAATGCCAAGGACAGCAAGATGCCCCATGGCATGAAGTTCAACATCATCAACTTTGTGGATGTGGAGTATTCGCGCCGTGTGAACCCCATCCAGTTGAAGTACATCAACAACCTTGCCGCAGCGAGCGAGACCGCCGAGACCCTGCTTGAATCCCTGCAAAAAGGCAAGAAGGAAGGCGGCGGTGGCAGCGACCAGTTCTTCCAGACCTCTGCCGTCAACTTCCTTGCCGCCTGCATCTATTTCTTCTGCAACTACGGCAAGGAGCCCTACGACAAGGACGGAAAGATGCTGATTGCCGAGCGGCGTGAAGACCCAAAGACGAAAAGGCTGATACCCACAGGACGGGTGTTCGACCATTCGGGCGCGGAGGTGCAGCCCGCTTATTGGTTGGGCAAGTACAGCGACATGCCACATATCCTATCGTTCCTCAATGAGAGTTATCAGACCATCTTCGAGGTACTTCAGACCGACAACGAGGTAGCCCCCTTGCTTGGCCCGTTCCAGACTGCCTTTGCCAACAAAGCCATGGAGCAGTTGGAAGGTATGATTGGCACGCTACGTGTCTATACCTCCCGTCTCGCCACCAAGGAATCTTACTGGATATTCCACAAGGACGGCGATGACTTCGACCTGAAGGTCAGTGACCCGAAGAATCCAAGTTATCTGCTCATTGCCAACGACCCCGAGATGGAGAGCATCATCGGTGCACTGAATGCCTTGATTCTCAACCGCCTTGTAACGAGGGTGAATACAGGACAGGGCAAGAACGTTCCTGTCAGCATCATCGTCGATGAGTTGCCGACCTTGTATTTCCACAAGATAGACCGACTGATAGGCACAGCCCGAAGCAACAAGGTGAGCGTGGCACTTGGCTTTCAGGAACTTCCGCAGTTGGAAGCCGATTATGGCAAGGTGGGTATGCAGAAAATCATCACCACCGTGGGCAATGTGGTGAGCGGTTCGGCAAGAGCCAAGGAAACCCTCGAATGGCTGTCGAGTGACATCTTCGGTAAAGTAGTGCAACTCAAAAAGGGCGTGACCATCGACCGTGACAAGACCTCCATCAACCTCAATGAGAATATGGACAGCCTGGTGCCTGCAAGCAAAATCTCCGATATGCCCACAGGTTGGATATGTGGACAGACCGCCCGTGACTTCGTAGTCACCAAGACCGGGATGAACGGAAGCATGAACATCCAGGAGAGCGAGGAGTTCAAGACATCCAAGTTCTACTGCAAGACCGACTTCGATATGACGGAAATAAAGAAGGAGGAATCGGAGTATGTCCCTCTCCCTAAGTTCTATAAGTTCAAGTCGAAAGAAGAGCGAGAGCGCATCCTCTACAAGAACTTCGTTCAGGTTGGGGAGGACGTGAAAGCCATGATTAAAGAGATTCAGCAGTTCCGCACTATGATGTAGTGATATTGATTAGAGTGCGGTGAGACATCGCACCTCCTATATAAAATAATGTAATGAGAAGATACATCATCGTACTATTGAGCATGTTGGCCATCTGTAGCGTGCCCTGTCAAAGCCAAACCATTGACAGGGCACTGTTTGAACGGATGGTAGCCATTACCAAACACTTCGAGGGTTGGCACGACCCAAAGACCACACCGGGCTATGTGGGCTATGGTCACCAGCTACAGAAGGGAGAGCGTTTCCCGAAAACACTGACACGTCAGCGTGCAGATTTGCTGTTACGGACAGACCTCCTCCGGCACCTGCGCCTATATGCCCGTTATGGCAGGGATGCTTATCTGCTTGCCACCCTCTCGTACCAGATTGGACCAGCCAAGTTGTTAGGCAATGGACGATACCCGAAAGCGTCCCTGCTCACCCGATTGGAACGTGGCGACAGGGACATCCTGCCACTCTATCTGAGCTATTGCAAATGGAGGGGAAAAGCAGTGGCATCCATTAGGAAACGGAGGTGGGTGGAATATCAGCTGTTGTATGCCGAGCGGTGAGGCACCATCCCTCCTATACCTGTTTGTCTGTCACTTATATTATATATAAAGGTAATAATTGCAATTTCAATGTTAAAGTCAGAGCATTATGGCATCCATCAAATTAAAGTTCAGAACATCATCTGTTCAAGAGAAAGAGGGTCGCCTGTATTATCAGGTGATACACAATCGTGTGGCACGTCAGATCCATACAGAGTACAGAATCTATTCCTCAGAGTGGGATGCGGACCATTCAAACATCATTTTGCCAACTTCCGTCACTCCACAACGTCAAGCCTATCTTCTTTCCTTGAAAGATACATTGGATGCTGACAGGAAGAAACTGCTGTTGGTCATTGCACGGTTGGACAAGGAAGGGCAGTCATATACAGCAGACACCGTCGTTGACAACTTCCATGAGGGAAAAGAATTACATGGCATTATCGGCTATACGCTGGAGTTGAACGAAAAACTGAGACGCATCGGCAAGAAGCGGATGGTAGCAAGGTACAAAACCACCCTCAACAGCCTCCAGCGTTACCTGAAAGGAGGCGATGTGCCATTGGAGGAAGTCGATGGGACAACGATACAAGGCTATGAACAGTGGCTGAAAGACAGCGGACTGTGCCGCAACACCACCTCTTTCTACATCCGCAACCTGCGCACCATCTACAATCATGCCGTAGATGACGGACTGGTCATCTCTTCCTCACCGTTCAAGCATGTATATACCGGCATCGACAAGACCGTCAAGCGGGCACTCCCCTTGGAAATCATCAAGCAACTGAAAGAGCTGGACTTGAGTCTGAACCCCCGTTTGGAGCTTGCAAGGGATATGTTCCTGTTCAGTTTCTATACCCGTGGGATGTCGTTCATCGATATGGCACAACTTACACCAAGCAATCTGCATGGCAGTACGCTCATTTACCGCCGTCAGAAGACCTCACAACAGTTGCACATCAAATGGGAACCTGCCATGCAGGAGATAGTGGCGAAGTACAAAACAGATGATTCTCCCTACCTGCTCCCTATAGCAAAAGGAGAGGGAGCCATATTCTGGAGACAGTACAAGAATGCCTATAGCCGTATCACCAAGCAGTTGAAGAAAATCGGAGAAATGATAGGCCTGTCCGTACCCCTGACCACCTACGTAGCCCGCCACTCCTGGGCAAGCATAGCCAAGAGCAAGAACGTGCCCGTATCTACTATCAGCGAGGCATTGGGGCATGACTCCGAGAAAACCACACAGATATACCTCTCCTCATTGGACACCTCTGTCGTTGACAACGCCAACAATCTCATCATCAATTCTCTTTAGGAGGTGCAGCGTCTCACTGCACCTTTATTTCAATATTTATAACTATTGTATTGCGGTGTGATACCGCAACTATAATAAAAAAGTCGGGGATTGTTGAGCAAAAAGGTGTTTCTCTCTTTAAGAGAAACTCTTCGGGATGCAAAAATATGAAAATAACTCCAATTCACCAAATTATATAGCGACTTTTTTACAAAAATGCTAAAATTTGTTGATTTCCGTCAAGCAATTGTTGAGCAAATATGTCTTTTACGATAAAATGATACCTCAATATCAACTGTTTAGCAAAACGATATTTCTCTTAAAGAGAGAAACATCTTTTGCATACCTTTTCCGACCGAATTTTTATGTCGTAAAGAGGGGCTTTGCAGGGGGTGGACTCAGAAAGATGAGAATAGATGACTATTGTAGTTGAAACACATAGAAAGTTGCTGATATACAGACCGATACGCATATCGGGATGAACCATGAGTACGTTCTTTTCTCAAAAAACACATGTCAAAACAGTATGGTGAATGTATTGGACAAGGATAAGATACTGTGGTATGTCATGCGGGCCTACAAGAACGAGAATACTGCCGAAGATCGGCTCTCTAATGAAACGTATGGCTTAGAGTATTTCATACCCAAGCAGAAAGTCCTTCGCACTGTCAAGGGCAAGAAAGTCTTTTTCATGGTACCCGTCATCCATAGTCTGGTGTTTGTGCATGCAAGTCATCAGAAGATTGTTGATTTCAAACACAATTATTATTACGACCTACAGTTTGTCACATGGAAAAGTGGCGGAGAACTTGTCTATCTGACTGTACCTGATGAAGACATGACCAACTTCATCAAGGTGTGCAAGCAGGCAGATGAAGAGGTACACTTCTACAAAATCAGCGAAATCAACAAGGAAAAAGATAAAATCAACATTGAAAAAGGTAAAAGAGTAAGGGTACATGGCGGACCGTTCGACCAGGTGGAGGGCTACTTCATAAAAGTGGCAAAAAAGAGAGGTCGGCAGCTTGTCGTCATTATTCCCGACCTACTGGCGGTTTCAGCTGAGGTGAAGCCGGAATATATTCAAATCATAGACTGAGATTATGGAAACACGAATTACCCCCCTCCGAATTGATTGATACAGAGGGATTAGTACAGGACAGACCGACACAAACGGCCTATTAAAGTTAGATAGAGAATGAGTTTAATTTGGATTGTCAACATCCTGTCGGTATTCTTCCTGTGCGTGTTTTTCGCAGGAATCGTGATACCGCAGATTCTGCTCATCGCCTTCCGCAGGCGACTGTTCGACGAGCCGGACGAGCGGAAGATACATCAGTGTGTAGTGCCTCGCCTTGGCGGTATGGCCTTCAAGCCCGTAGTGTTCTTCTCCTTTGTCCTGCTTTTGGCGGTCAATGTCTCAACCGGACATGATGAGCTGCTTAAGGAAATAGGCGCAGAAGCGTTGCCATTGGCATACGCCTTCTGCGCCATCATCATGTTGTACCTTGTCGGCATTGCCGATGACCTTATCGGTGTGCGCTACCGTGCCAAGTTCTTTATCCAGATAGTCTGCGGCATCATGCTGGTGGCTGGCGGAGTGGAACTGTCCGACCTTCACGGAATGCTGTTCATCCATTCCATGCCGTCGTGGATTAGCATCCCTCTCACCGTTTTCGTTACGGTTTTCATCATCAATGCCATCAACCTGATCGATGGCATTGACGGACTGGCTTCCGGGCTATGCAGTATTGCCTGTTTGCTTTATGGGTTGACTTTTCTTATGTTTCACCAGTATATATATGCCATGCTGGCGTTCGCCACATTAGGGGTGTTAGTGCCGTTCTTTTATTACAATGTTTTCGGGAATGCCGAGCACGGAAAAAAGATTTTCATGGGTGACACAGGCAGCCTGACCGTTGGCATGATGCTCTGTCTTCTCAGTCTCAAGTTGACTATGTGTGGGACAGATGATAATACGGTACATATAAATCCGATGGTGCTGGCATTCTCCCCGCTGCTGATTCCTTGCTGTGATGTGGTCCGGGTTTATCTGCATCGGGTACGCAACGGAAAGAACCCGTTCTTGCCGGATAAGAACCATATCCACCATAAACTACTTGCTGTCGAATGCAGCAGCGAAGTGTCATGATTATCGTCATATCCGTATCGACCGTATTCATACTGTTTAATATTCTTCTCTCCCTTTATCTGAATGTAAACTGGATCGTACTAGTCGATATCCTGATATGGACTTTCACCAATATCCGACTGACGAAACGTATCGGACAGCTTCAGTCGAGACAGGCAACCAACAAATAAAAATCAATGAAATATGAAAATCAGATACATTTTACTCTTATTGACCGTGGCTTCCCTGCTAGGATCATGTGCCGCGCCGAAAGTCGCTTATTTTACGGACCTGAAACCGGGTATGGCAGAGCAGGTTCTTAATCCATTGGAAATCAGGGTACGTCCCGAAGACAAGATTTCCATATTGGTCAACAGCAAAGACCCTTTGTTGATGGACCTTTTCAACCTTCCGATTATATCCCGACAAATCGGTATAAGATCAGAAGCATCCAACAATCAAGGAATGTCAGGATACACGATAAACAAGGATGGAAATATCGATTTTCCCGTGCTGGGGCATATCCATGTGGCGGGAATGACACGCGAGGAGATTGCCTTGTGCATAAAAGAAGAGTTGATCTCGAAAAACCTCGTAAAAGATCCGGTAGTAACAGTGGAATTCATGAACCTGACCGTTTCCGTGTTGGGTGAGGTCGCCAACCCCGGACGTTTCAATATCGACAAGGACAGGCTGACGCTCCTGGACGCTTTAAGCATGGCCGGGGACCTTACCGTCTACGGGAAACGGGAGAACGTGCTGGTACAGCGGGAGGAAAACGGCAAAAAGACCCTGTACCGGGTCAATCTGAATTCGGGATATGACCTTTATGCTTCTCCCGTGTACTACCTGCAACAGAACGATATTGTTTATGTCGAACCTAACTCGGTCAGGGCAAGACAATCGACAGTCAATGGGAACAACGTGCGGTCTACCTCTTTTTGGTTATCGTTGGCCTCGCTGCTGACCACCATTACCGTGTTGATCGTGAAATAAATATAGAATCTGATATGGCCGTAAATCAAAAGAATACAAAACCGGGACAGCCGGATGATTTCCTGCGGATACAGGACCTGTTGTATCTGTGTCTCGCAAGGTGGCAGTGGTTTATCTTGTCTTTGGCGATAACGGTCGGTGCCGCTACCGTTCATCTGTTAC
>OHMX01000840.1_pt1 | contig 12116 bp, 10 predicted proteins | sample 1569471 | NCBI WGS metagenome assembly OHMX01 (sample SAMEA3879547, study PRJEB24766) | human gut metagenome | biome: human-associated habitat; feature: feces | place: USA | collected 1985/1987
CGGCGCGGCGCGTCAGTCGGCGTGCTCGGCGAAGGCCGTTTCCTCGGCCTGACTGATGATGGCCTCGCGGCGGGCCATTTCTTCGCGCCATTCGTCCTCTTCGTTGCGGCGCTGGCGGTTTCGCGCGCCGCGCCGTTCGGATTTGCGTTTGGATTCTGCCGGAGTGGCGGCTGCCTGGCGGTCCGTTTCGGCTTCCTCGCCGTTGGTGCGGCGGCGGTTGCCCTGTCGGCGACCGGACGAGGCTTGCTTTTCGTCTGCGGCTTTCCGCGGCCGTTCGCGGCGTTGGGCATTGGGCTGAGCCTCTGCTTCCGCCTGCGGGGTGTCGCTGGCGGCTTCGGGGGTGGCTTTCCGCGACCGCTCGCGGCGTGGGGCATTGGGCTGAGCGTCGGCTTCCGCCTGCGGGGCGTCATTGGCGGCATCGGGGGCGGCTTTGCGCGAGCGCTCCCGGCGCGGGGCGTTGGGCTGACTTTCAGCTTCCGGCTGCGGGGCGTCGCTGGCCGCTTCGGGGGCCGTGGATGCGGGGCCGTGCTCGTGGCGCGACGTTACGTCGGCTGCGGACTGGGCTTCCGCGGGGAGGGCCAGTTGGGCGGCGGTGGCTTCGGCGCGGGGCAGCGCCAACTGCTGCTCGGGGCGCGGCAGGGCTTCGGGGCGTGGCGTCGGCTCGTGTTGTAACTGTAACCGGGGTTCGCTCTTGGGGAGCAGTTGGGGATTGGCCTTGGATTCCGTCTGTTGCGCCTGGGGATTGTCCGCCTTTCGTTCGGCCTTAGGCTGTTGTGCCTGGGCATTGTCGGCTTTGCGCTCGGCCGTAGCCTGCTGTGCCTGGGCATTCTCCGCTTTGCGTTCGGCCTTAGGCTGTTGCGCCTGGGGATTGTCCGCTTTGCGCTCGGCCTTAGGCTGTTGCGCCTGGGCGTTATCAGCTTTACGCTCGGATTTAGGCTGCTGCGCCTGGGCATTATCGGCCTTGCGCTCGGATTTAGGCTGACGGGGCGCGGCGCCTGTGGGCTGCGCGGCTTCGCGGCGGCCGGGGGCGGACTTGGCATGGCGGCTGGTGCGCATGCGGCTGATTTCTTCCTCGATTTCCTCGATTTTGGGCACGTCGCATATTTCGTCGGCTTCCATCGCGGTGCGCTTTTCTTTCGAGCGGAAGATGCGGTCGATGAGCTGCGGTTCGCGGCGCAGGCGGGTCAGGGCGGCGCGGGCGGCGACCTGCTGGCTCTCCTTCTTGGAGTAGCCCTTTCCGTCGCTGATGGTGATGTTTTCGATGAGGACTACGCTGCTGAACACGGGGCTGTTGCCGTCGCCGTTTTTCAACTCCTCCATGCGGTAGTCGGACTGGATGCGGTTTTTCTGCGTCCATTCGAGGAGCTTGCTCTTGAAGTTGACTTCCTGGTGGGCCAGTCCGTCGATGTCGACGAGGCGGCCGAGGATGCGCTTCTCGATGAACCACTTGCAGAGGGCGTAGCCGCGGTCCAGGTAGACGGCGCCGATGAGGGCCTCGAAGGCATTGCCGCCGATGTAGCTGTTGTGCGAGCGCGTGCTGGCGCTGCGCTGTATGAGGCGGTCGAGGCCCAGCTCCTCGGCCAGGCGGTTGAGCGTGGAGCGCTGTACGATCTTGCTGCGCGTGCTGGTTAGAAATCCTTCGGGCTTGTTGGGGTAGCGGTGGAAGACGATGTCGCTGACGACGGCTTCCAGGATGGCGTCGCCGAGATACTCGAGGCGTTCGTTGTTGAGGGCTTGTCCCGTCTTGCCGCGGTAGGCGCGCGACTTGTGGGACAGGGCGATGTGGTAGATTTCGAGGTGGTGCGGGTAGAATCCCAGGATTTCATACAAGGTGTTGGGCAGTTGCTTTTCCTTCTGAAAGGCCAGCTTCACCTTGTCGATGAGGTTATGAATCATAGAAAGGGAGTTGCAGGGAGTGGGAGTATGGCGACGTTGCCGGAAAACGTGCGGAGGGCAACCGCCGGCAACGTGTGGCCGCCGGTAGCGGTCACACGTTGCGGTCGATTACCCTCCCGTCGTCATGTATGTATTGGTCGGTTACTGTTCAAATTTCTTCATGATGCAGCAGGCATTGTGGCCGCCGAAACCAAAGGTGTTGCTCAGGGCAGCACGGATGGGGCGTTCCTGTGCTTTGTTGAAGGTGAAGTTGAGCCGGTAGTCGATGTTTTCGTCGTTATCGCCTTCCTCGTGGTTGATAGTGGGCGGAACGATGGCGTCGCGGATGGCCAGACAGCAGGCTATGGCTTCGACGGCGCCGGCGGCGCCGAGCAGATGTCCGGTCATGGACTTGGTGGAACTGATGTTGAGCTTGTAGGCGTGGTCGCCGAAGAGCTGGAGGATGGCCTTCACTTCGGAGATGTCGCCTACGGGGGTCGACGTACCGTGAACGTTGATGTAGTCGATGTCCTCGGGCTTCATGCCGGCGTCCTCAAGGGCGTTGGTCATGACGAGGCGTGCGCCGAGTCCTTCGGGATGGCTGGCGGTGATGTGGTGTGCATCGGCCGACATGCCGACGCCGGCCACTTCGCAGTAGATCTTGGCACCGCGGGCCAGGGCGTGTTCCAGCTCCTCGAGGACGAGGCAGCCGGCGCCTTCGCCCATGACGAAACCGTCGCGGCTGGCGCTGAAGGGGCGCGAGGCGTGCATGGGGTCGTCGTTGCGCGTAGAGAGGGCGTGCATGGCGTTGAATCCGCCGACGCCGGCCGGCCAGATGGCGGCTTCGGCGCCGCCGGTGATGATGGCGTTGGCCTTGCCCAGGCGAATCAGGTTAAAGGCGTCGGCCAGGGCGTTGGTCGAAGAAGCGCAGGCGGCCGTGGTGGTGTAGTTGGGGCCGTGGAAGCCGTATTTGATGGAAATCTCGCCGGCGGCGATGTCGGCGATCATTTTCGGGATGAAGAAGGGATTGTATTTGGGGCCCATCTCTGCACCGTTGACAGCATAGTTGCCGGCTTCTTCCTCAAAGGTGTGGATGCCGCCGATACCGACGCCGAGGATGACGCCGATGCGGTTCTTGTCCACCTTCTCCAGGTCCATGCCGCAGTCCTTGACGGCTTCCATGGCGGCTACGAGGGCGTACTGCTCGTAGAGGTCCATCTTGCGGGCTTCCTTGCGGTCGATGTAGTCCGTCACTTTGAAATCTTTCACCTCGCAGGCGAATTGCGTCTTGAACTTCGACGCGTCGAAATGCGTGATGGGGCCAGCACCGCTGACGCCGTTCTTCATGCTCTCCCACGTTTCCTCCACCGTCTTGCCCAGTGGGGTCAACGCGCCGAGGCCCGTCACGACGACTCTTTTCAGTTCCATGTTGTTTTCGGATTTTAGGTTGATCTGCGCCCCCCGTTATATCTCAAAGTGGGGAGGATACAAATCCGGCCCTTTCGCAGCGAGGTTTGTGTCCTCCCCACTTGTGGGGATGAGGGAACGTAAGTAAAGTTGCTTCTTATTTATTGACGTTGGCCTCGATGTAAGCGATGGCGTCGCCTACGGTAGAAATCTTTTCTGCTTGATCGTCGGGGATGGTGATCTTGAACTCTTTCTCGAATTCCATGATCAGTTCAACGGTGTCCAGGGAGTCAGCGCCCAGATCGTTTGCGAAGCTGGCTTCGTTCTTTACTTCTGCTTCGTCGACACTCAGTTTGTCTACGATGATCTGCTTTACTTTTTCTGCGATATCAGACATAGCTTTCTGTTTTTAGATTATTAATCAGGTTTTTCTTCGTTCTACGGCGGCAAAAGTAGGGATTATTCTGCAACTACACAAGCATTTGAACGAAAAAAACGGAATGTTCCTGCACATTTTTCCATTTTTTGTGCTTACAACGGGCCCTATGGGAGTTTTTACGGGGCTAAGGCGCGTGGCGACGGGCCTTAGCCCCGTTGTGACGCGGACTGGCGCCGGGGCGCTCAGCGTGTGGGGAAGGTCTGGTCGAGCAGGGAGCGTCCCGCCTTGTCGACGACGCGGACGCGCACCTTGCCGTCGGCGCAGTCCAGGCGGGCGGCCGACGAGTAGCCCTGCACGACGACGGGGAAGTCGGCGCCGGCGCTTCCGGCCGGGTGGTAGGCGAAGTGGTGCGTGTGGCCGGAGACGAGCAGGTCGGTCCCGGCGCCGCGCAGCACGGGCAGGAACTTCGCGACGGCGTCCAGCCAGCCGGCCCACGTGCCTTCCTCCTCCATCTGCCGGTCCTCAACGAGGGGGAAGTGGGAGATGACGATGCGGTAGCGGGCGTTGCGCCAGTCGTCGCCGGCCACGATGCCCTTGAGCCACTCGGCCTGCTCCGTGCGGTAGGCGTCGAAGTCCGTCAGGCCGGCGTAGACGGGGTGCGTGTCGGCCTTGTCCTCGCCGCTGTCCAGGTAGACGAGCATCACGTCGCCCAGGCGCTGCGCGCCGTAGAGCTTGCCGCTGCGGGTGGGGAAGTAGTGGGGCAGCGTGCGGGCCAGGTTGCCGCGCGTCTCGTGGTTGCCGCGCACGTAGATGAACGGCTTCTCGGAGGCAAAGCGCTTGACGCTCTGGTCGATGAAAGCGGTGAAGGGTTCCTCGCCCCCTTGCTCCATGTAGTTCATCATGTCGCCCGCATAGACGAAGTCGGTACACGTGCGGTAGTCGAGCAGTTGGAGCAGCGTGTCGAGCAGTTGGGGGCGGCTGTGCATGTCGCTCACGACGAAGAAAGAGCCGCCGCGGCGCGCCGGGTCGAAGGTGCGGAAGGGCGTCCAGGCGGTCACGGCGCTGTCGCCGAACGTCACGCGGTAGGGCTCGAATCGGCGGATTCCGCGGGCCCGGATGCGGTACTCGTAGGCCGTGGCGGGGCGCAGCGCGGCGGCCTCGACGGCGAAGAAGTCGGTGGCGGCGGCCTTCAGACCGTGGGCCGACTGCCAGAAGGTGCGGACCGAGTCGGTCCCCGCCGGGCGCACTTCGACCTCGGCATAGGCCGGGCGCGACGTGTGGAAGACGAACGTGGCGCCGTCGGCGGTCACTTCCTGCAGATACGGGCCGTGGTCCACGGCCATCGGTTGGGCGGCACAGGCGGCCGCCAGGCTGAGCGCGAGGCCCAGCGCGGAGAGGCGGTTTCGATACATAGCGTTGGGTAGTGTTATAGGTGGATGAAAGGCGGGGCCGCGGCGACGGCGAAGGGCGCCGGGGCTGCCGCTCCACAAAATTAGCGATAAAAAACCGGACCGCGGAGCCGCGGTCCGGGAAAAAAGAAACGTCCCCGCGGCGCCGGGCGCTGCGGGGACGGGATGAGTGCGGTCGGTGGACCGGGATTATTTCACGAATACCTTCTTGCCGCCTACGATGTAGAGGCCCTGGGGCAGGTTCTTGAGCGTACCGTCGCTCACCTTGACGCCCTGGAGGTTGTAGACGGGGCCTTCCACCTGGCTGTCGGCCGAAATCTGGTCGATGCCGTCGGCTACGACCTTGAAGCGGAGCGTATAGGTGGTGACGCTTTCCGGATTGACGGCGTAGTCGTTACCCTTGACCGTGAGGGTCAGGACGCCCGTCTCGTCGTCGTAGGCCGTTTCGACCGTAGCGCCGGCGCCTTTCTTCGTGTAGCTGAGGGCAGTGGGGTCGTAGGTCACGGCCGTGAGGTCGTATTCCGTCACGGCTTCGTCGAAGTTGAGCTCGGCGCCCTCGTACGACAGCGCGCTCAGGGCGTGGTAGTAGGTGAAGACCACGTTGTCCACGGTCAGGACGTCGCCTGCCGAGCCGCCGGGAACGGGGTTCGTGGTGAACGAGGCGAGCATCCACTGCTGGGCGGGCTGGTCCTGGCGGTAGGTGAATTCAGCCTCGAAGTGCTGCCATGCGCCGTTCGTCTCGGGGATGAGGATGGCGGCCTCGCCGATGAGGTTCTCCTCCAGGCCCTCGTAGTAGTTGCCGTCGGCGTCAACGTCCGGGTCGCGGTAGTTCACGTCGCCGTGCAGGATGAAGCGGCCGCGGCCGTTTTCGCTGCCGCCGGAGGTGAAGATGGCGTCGCACGATACCTTGTCCGGGCGGCCGGCGAAGAGGAGCTTCTTGTCGGAGGCGTTATAGTTGGCAGAGTTGGCCGGGTCGGCGCTGCCCATCATGATGGTGCCTGTCGTCAGGTTGCCGTTGGCTTTGGCGATCCACAGGTTCTTGGACTCTATCTGTACGGCGTTCTGGCTCTCGAAGCCTTCCACCTTCTTGGGAGCGGGGGACAGGCCGGCCATGTTGGCTAACGAGCCGCCGGCGCTCTCGAAGCTGCTCCACACGTCGTAGGGCGTGGTGACCGTCGTCCAGTTCTCGAAGCCCGGATCGGCAAACTGGTAGATGCCGCTCGTAGGCTCGGGCTCGGGCGTCTCGCCGCTTTCCGTCTTCACCGTATTGATGCGCACGTAGATGGGCGTCTCGTGGCCGCCGTCCTGCACCCAGACAATGTCTACATCAGCCACGAGGTTGTCACCCTCGATGTAGCTCGTCTCGGAGTTAATGTTCACGCGGGCCTGGATAAGGCCGTCGGCGAGGGCCATGTCGACCGGAGCGTTTTCGGCAAAGCGATATTTCTCGCCGTCGGCTACGATGCCGATGTTGTTAAGGGCAATGTCGCCTACGGCCAGTCCGCTGAACTCGAAGTCGTTGAGCAGGAAGTTCACGGTGCCTTCCGTCTCGCCGGCTTCCAGGACCACGTCGGTCGTCATTAGCGGATCGGCGTCCGGGTCAATAGGTGCTCCAAGACCCAAGTAAAGTTCACCACTGTACGTACCTACGACGTCGGCCACGTTCTGGGCGAAGGTGGCCGTACACACGGCGAAGAGCGCCATGATGGAGAGTAGAATCTTCTTCATTTGTTTAGTTTTGAATGAATGATGAATTAATGAATAGTTGATTAATGGGGTAGGACAGGTGGTTTAGAAGAGGTAGGCAAAGCCTACGGTAGCGTAAATGGGATAGAGGGCGAAGGTGACGCTCTCGAAGTCGTCGGGGAAGATGCCGTTGAGCCCCCACTGCAGGTTGGCGAAGACGGTGAGGTGCTTGTAGGCGCGGAACTCGCCGCCGGCCTGGAGGCCCCAGCTGAAGTGGCGCAGGGAGGAGGAGAAGTCGTACGTGGCGCGCGACACCTCGGCCTTCTCGCCCGTGGGGTTCTGGTCGCGGATGTAGCCGTCGTAGGCCTCGCCCGTGAACGAGCCGTTGAACATGTAGGAGAAGTAGGGGCCCGCCGCGACGCTCCAACGGTCGTTGATGGCATAGGTGGCGACGATGGGGAACGTCAGGTAGGTGTTGTCCACCTTTGTCTTGACGTGGCCGGTCCAGGCGCCCATGATGCGGCCCGAGCCGTCGGCGTTGACGGCCTCCATGTGGTAGTTCTTCACCGTAGCGTCGGTGTCCATGCCCTTGGTCTCGAGGCGCACGCCCACCATGATGCCCCAGCGGCTGTCAGTGAACTGTTTGTGGGCGTCGCCCTCAATGGCGAGGGCGAAAGTGGGGCTGTAGCTGTCGATTTTCCGGATTTCGCGCGGCAGGGGCAGGGGCGACGTGCCGCCTATGTTGAAGCCCGCGCTCAGGCGGACGTGCCATCCCTTCAGGGCGGCGCGCAGCAGGTTGTCGTCGCGGTCGGTCGGCTGGGCCACGTTGTCGGCAACGGCGGCCAGGGCGACGAGCGTCGCGGCGCAGAGGGTCAGGAATTTCTTTATCATGTGGGGATATGCGCTGTGGGTTGGTGGGTGGAGTCCGTAATCTTTATTCTTCGCCTTCCCAGACGATGTGCAGCTCGTCTACGTAGAGCGTGCTGCCCACGGCGCCCTCGAAGTAGGCGCCCTGTCGGCTGGAAGTCATGACAATGGCTATGGCGTAGCCGTCGCGGCGGAGGCGCTCCTCGTCGAAGGTCTTGCCGTTCATGGCCCGGAAGGGTTCGCTGAAGAAAGTCCAGTCGGCCGGCTCGCCCGGGTCGTCGATGCGCGCCATCGAGACGATGCGCTCCGAGGTGAGGACGTCGTCGCCGTTGAGCGCGACAAAGTCCTCGGGGTCCACTTCGTAGACCACGGCATAGATGTCGCACGTGTCGTGGAGCTCGGGCCGCACGTTCTGGTCCTTGTCGGTGAACGTCTCGCCTGCAGTGTATTTATAGTAGCCCTCCATGCGCAGCGGCCGTCCCCCGACCAGTTGCAGGCCGAAGTGCGTGGCGCGGCGCGGGTACTGCATGGCGTACTGCGTGCGGAATTCGCCGATAAACAGGTTGCCCGCCGCGATGGGCATGCCTACGGCCTGGCCGAAGCCGCCCGTATCGCGCGTGACGAGCTTCACGCAGTTGCCTTTCACGCCCAGGGCGTACGAGGTGGTGGGATAGTCCGTCGCCGTCTTGCCCATACCCGTCAGGGCGAAGCCCGGGTTTCCGCTGGCCCAGTAGTCGCGGCGCGGGTTTTCCGTGTCGGCCGTGTCGGTCTCGTACCATACGTGGTAGCGCCCCGTGGGGTCAAGTTCGTAGTGCTCGAAGCTGCACCGCGAGATGGGTTGCGGGAAGTTGAACGCCACGGTGTATTCCTTTTGCCAGAGGCCGTCTTCCGAGTGGGCCGTATAGATTTGCGGGGTCGAGAAGTTGCGCATGGCGCCGTTCGCCGTCAGTTCGCCCTCGCTCGTCTGCATGGTCAGGCGGGCGCCGGGCGTCAGCAGGAAGAGCGGGTCCAACTGCGTGCGGTCCGTTCCCTTCTGGATGCTGAAGGCCACGTGGTTGTTCGTGATGATGGGCCGGCCGATGAGCATGTTTCGGTGCTGGCTCAGCCAGACGGAGTCTACCCCCGTGATGTCGCACTCCGCGTTGAGCGCCTCTTCCTTAATGCAGGAGGAGAACAAGCCCAGGCAGGCGGCGGCGATAAGCCACTTCGTAGTCGTCATGTATATCCGTTTCTTGTCAGAGCTAATGTTCAGAGGTGGAGACTTTCTCCGGTGCAAAATTACAAAAAAAGAAAATCAATGTTGCAATTATTTGACAAAATCGACGGATTCACGTTTTTATCATTCAATAAATGAACTGGTTGTACGGATTGGGCCGCCGTTCACGACTGCCGCAGCCGTCGCTCCAGCATGTCGGCCAGGCGGCCGAAGGGGCGGTCGAGCAGTAAGCGCCGCGCCAGTTCGGCCCCGACGGCTACGGCCAGGGCCAGGGCCGTCGCGGCGAGGGCCGCCAGGCCGTAGAGCGGGCTCTCCGCGAGCCCTGCCAGCCACGGCCGCAGGAACGACAGCACCACGCTGTTCACCAGGTAGAGCGGGAAGGCAAAGCCCGCGATGTAGTTCACCGTGCGCGACGGCACCGGCCGCCAGCGCTCGAAGCAGCAGAACAGGGCCACGGCTGCCGCGAGGATGAGCAGGTTGTTGTCCCGGGCGAAGAGTGTCGTCACGCGCCCCGAGGAGAGGAGCACGGCCGTGCCCAGCGCCCAGACGGCCAGGCAGCAGCCCGCCGCCACCCCGCCGCAGTGGCGCCGCAGCCATCGCGGGATGCCGAAGCGCCGCAGGTAGCGCCCCAGCAGGTAGACCAGCGTGAAGTTCATCAGGCCCTTGCCCAGGTCGTTCTGGATTTCCACGCCCAGCAACGTGGGCGCGGCGACGAAGAAGAAGGCCCACAGGGCGAGCAACTGTCCGAAGCTGCGCTGCGAGAGCGTCTCGGCCATGCGGTTGAGCCACGGCGAGAAGCAGAGCAGCACGACGTAGCACGTCATGAACCAGTATTTCCGCGAGAGGATGGGGAAAATGGCCGCCCGCACTTCGGCCGTCGTGAGCGTGTGGCCCAGGAAGGCCAGCTCCACGGCGTAGGACACTACGGAGTAGGTCCACACCACGAGCAACAGGCGCAGCAGCTTGCCCCACCCGAAGCGCACGCCGAACCAGCCGGAGATGAGGACGAAGAGGCTTACCCCCGTATTGCCCACCGCATTGACCGCCAGCAGCAGCTGTTGGTTGAGCGGCTGGCCGGTACGGAAGGCGTAGCCCCAGGCGTGCATCAGGACGATGAGCAGTATGCTCACGATGCGCAGCATTTCAAAGTTGGATTGTCGGACGGATTTTGTCATGGCACGAAGAGAGTCTGGAGAAACGGGCCTTAGCCTGGTTTTTACTGGCCTTAGCCCCGTCGCGACGGGGCTAAGGCCAGTGGGGGCGCGGCTTGGGGCCGGCGGGCCGGCGCCTCCCGCAGCGGCGAGGCGGCCCGGGCGGCCTGCCGGCGCGGCAATAGCGCGCCCCTCGTCGCCCTGTTCCGGGCGCGGCCGGTTTTCATGCCGTAAAGATAGCGAAATATTTATTTTTATTCGTGAAAATCCCCGGACAGACTTCGCGTTTTTTTCGTTCCGCTTTCCGTGACCCCGTAGCCCTATATATAATAGGTGTGTTTTCCGCCCCCAGTCCGCCGGCGTTTTTCCCCGTCGGCGGGCCGTCTTCCCGTCCCGCCGGCCGCGGCGCGGCCCGTCCGGGCGGCGGGCGGAAACTGTGCGGCGGGCTGGGGCGACAAGGCAAGGCCGGCGACGGAGCCGCTCGGTGCGGTCCGTCGCCGGACTTTCGCGTGGCGTCGCCTGGGGGCGGCGGCGCGCTCAGCGTTTCACGGTGTCGGAGTTCTGATTGTAGGCCTTGGCCACGCAGCGCCATTGCCCGTCCATCTTCAGCAGGAGCAGGTAGTCCGTGAAGTCGATGCGCCCGCCCCATTTCTCTTCGAGCACACGCACCACGGCGAGCGTCTCCTCCAGGGTCACGACGTCGACACGGGCGCGGAAGTCCGGCCCGGCGCCGACGGTGTCCACGTTGTGGTAGAACTGTTCGATGGAGCCGTGTTCCAGCTCCCCGTCCAGGTAGCCGAACAGGACGGCTTCGTCGGTGAACAACTCGCGGGCGTAGCGGCTGTTGCCCTCGGCTACGCTGCGCACGAACTTCATGGCCGCTTCCTCCACGGCCTTGTACGCTTCGATGTTGGCTCTCATAGGTCTGTCTTTTTGGGGTTTATGCGTGTTGCAAAAGTAAGCGGTACGGGCGGACCGCGCAAGTACCGAAAAATTATTCAGGTACTGAAAATTTTTTCGGTGTGCCCTGCGGACGGCGCCTTCTTTGTAACTTTGCGGCAGCGCATAAGGAAAAGCGTACCGCTATGTATGAACGAAAGATACCCGTCGACCTGGACTGTCCGTTGCGCCTGACGCTGAGCCTGCTGGGCTCGAAGTGGAAGTCGTGCATCCTGGATGAGCTGCGCCACGGCCCGTTGCGGCCCAGCGAGCTCCACCGCCTCTTTCCCGAAGCCGCGCCCCGCGTGCTCGACCTCCAGCTCAAGGAGCTCGTGGCCGACGGCCTGGTGGCCAAGACCATCTATCCCGAACTGCCGCCCCGTTCGGAGTACGCCATCACGCCGCTCGGCCTGTCGCTGCTGCCTATCATCGACGCCATGCTGGCCTGGGGCGAGGCCCACATGGACCTGTTCGAGCGGAAGTTCGGTACGCGCTGCTGAGGCGGGCCGCGGGGGCCGCGGGTTTCTGAAAAATCCCTTGTCTGCATGAAAACGATTCGACTCCTCTATCCCCAATGGCAGGGCGGCGACATTGCCCGCTGGATTCCCGAAGTTAGCGACCCTGCCCGCGCGGCCCGGGGCTACTGCCTCGGCGCCCGGCTGCTCGACCTCCTCGTCCCGGCCCGCGGGCAGGAGACCTACACCGTGCCCGTGACGACCGAGCCGGGCGAGCGACGGGTCACGGACGGCGTGCTGGACCGCGACGCCATCGCCGCGCAGACCCGGGCCGCCCTCGACGTGCTCCGCCGCGCCGCGCCCGACCGCATCGTGACGCTGGGCGGCGAATGCTCCGTGAGCGTGGTGCCCTTCACCTACCTGTCGGCGCGCTACGGCGGCGACCTGGCTGTCGTATGGGTGGACGCGCACCCCGACATCACGTTGCCCGGCGACCCGTACGCGGGCTTCCACGCCATGGCCGTGACGGCCTGCATGGGCTTGGGCGACCGCGAAATCGTGTCCGCCCTGCCGGCCCGCATCGCGCCGGAGCGCATCCTCCTGGCGGGCCTGCGCGACTGGGAGCGCGAGGAGATACGCCGCCGCCAGGAGCAGTACGGCCTGCACCACCTCGCGCCCGCCGACCTGCGCGCCGGCAGCGACGCCCTGCGCCGCTGGCTCGACGGCTGCGGC
>OHMX01000847.1_pt1 | contig 12087 bp, 12 predicted proteins | sample 1569471 | NCBI WGS metagenome assembly OHMX01 (sample SAMEA3879547, study PRJEB24766) | human gut metagenome | biome: human-associated habitat; feature: feces | place: USA | collected 1985/1987
GCACTTGAGGAGTTAGATGACGGACAGATTCTTGCAGTCAGAATGAATGATGGCGAGCCTGTTCAGAATGTTCCAAGAAGTATTAAGGAAGAGGGACATCAGATATTAAAGCTTACAGCTAATGAGGATGGTACATATACTCTTATCGTTAGAAAGGTAGAAGACGAGGATTAAGGAAAGGAGGGCTTATGGCAGCCAGAGCTAATGCAGAGAATTTCGAAGAACTGGTTCTTAAGTCAGAACTTCCGGTTCTATTCAGATTCATGCATCCCATGCAAGATGATGGCAGGTGTTGTAGGAGACATTGAAGATGATTACGAGGGAAAGCTTAATGTTTACAAGGTAAATGTAAACTTTGATGAATCGCTTGCTTCTAAATATGAAGTATTGGCAGCACCTACATTTGTTGCATTCAACAAAGGCGCTGAGACAGGCAGAATTGCAGGAAAGACAACAAGGGATGCACTGCTTGGATTATTTGAAGAATTAGTATAATAAACGGCGCAAGAAATGAGATTTAATTACAGGGAGGAATGTTATGAAGATTACAGTTGCAGGAAACAAGAAGGAATATGAAGATGGAATTACAGTAGCAGAGCTTATCGTTAAGGAGAATGTTGAGAATCCGGAATATGTAACAGTTACTGTTAATGATGATTTTGTTGAGAGAGATGATTTTGAGACAACAAAGTTAAGTGAAGGCGATGCAGTTGAATTCTTATATTTCATGGGAGGAGGAGCATACTAATGGCGTTTACTAATGAACAGCTTGAAAGGTATTCGCGCCACATTATTTTAAAGGAAGTTGGAGCTAAAGGACAGAAGAAGCTTCTTAATGCGAGCGTGCTTATAATCGGTGCAGGCGGACTTGGTGCTCCTGCAGCTATGTATCTGGCAGCAGCCGGAGTTGGAACAATCGGTATTGTTGATGCTGATGAGGTTGATTTATCTAATCTTCAGAGACAGATTATCCATTCAACAGCAGATATCGGTAAGGCAAAGGTTAAATCTGCTAAAGAAACAATGGAAGCAATCAATCCTGATGTAACAGTTAAGACTTACAGAGAATTCGTTACATCTGAGAATGTTATGGAGCTTATCAAGGATTATGATTTCATCATTGATGGAACAGATAATTTCCCTGCAAAATTCCTTATTAACGATGCGTGTGTTATGGCTGGAAAGCCTTTCTCTCATGCCGGAATTATAAGATTCAAGGGTCAGCTTATGACATATGTTCCAGATGAGGGACCATGTTACAGATGTGTATTCAAGGATCCACCTCCAAAGGATGCGGTTCCTACATGTAAGCAGGCCGGTGTAATTGGCGCCATGGGTGGTGTCATCGGAAGCCTTCAGGCTATGGAGGCGATCAAGTATCTCATCGGAGTTGGCGATCTTCTGACAGGAAGACTCCTTACATTTGACGCACTTAAGATGGAATTCCACACAGTAAAGCTCCCTCACAAGAAGGGCTGTGGATGTGCTGTATGTGGACCAAATCCAACCATCACCAAGCTCATCGACTACGAGCAGGTAGAGTGCGACGGAAAGTAATTTTCATAAGGAGGACCCGCTTGCGGGAGATTCCTGCAGAGGAAGCGCACTGATGTGCGCGTAGGTCATCAAGCTACGCTTGACGACATGTTATGAAGCACGCAGACGCCGCGCGAAGCGCCTTTTTATGCGTCTGCTCAATGCTTGATAATAAGGAGGATATGAAGTAAGATGTTGTACATGACAAAGTCTGATTACGAGAAGATACTTGCACACTGCAAGGAAGGCCTTCCAAATGAGTCCTGTGGTCTGATCGGCGGTGTCAGAGAGGGAGACAAGAAGTACATCAGGAAGGTGTATCTCCTGACAAATATTGACGCCAGCAACGAGCATTTTTCCATGGACCCGAGAGAGCAGCTTGCGGCAGTTAAGGATATGCGTGCAAATGGATACGAGCTTCTTGGCAACTTCCATTCCCATCCAGAGTCTCCATCCAGACCTTCGGAGGAGGATAAGAGACTTGCATATGATTCCAAGGTGAATTATCTGATTCTCTCCCTCATGGAGATAGACAATCCGGTACTCAAGGCCTTCAACATAGATGAGGAAAAGAATGTGACGATAGAGGAGCTTGTTATAGAATCATGATAGATAGCAGGCATTTGAAAGAACAGGGCGGGCTTTGATACCCGCCCTTGTTCTTTACGTGGGCTTGTCATAAATTTTCATTTGGAGTTACTGAAGATATGTTTTGCATAAGTATAAATCATAAGAATACACCGGCCGATGTCAGGGAGAGCTTTGCATTTTCGACAAAAGGACAGAGACAGTTCACCGAGCGGCTAAAGGCTGCGGTGGGTGGATGTGTCGTGTTGTCGACCTGCAACAGGATGGAAATATACTTTACGGATAAATGTGAGCCATGTGGGTCTGCTATAACAGGGAAAATGAGCAGCGGTGAAGCTTCCGGTGGGCGAGGTGGCCTGCTTGAACAGGTAGAAATGCTTCTGGCTAATGATAGGGATGTCCCTGTCAGCCTCATAAGAAGATATAGCATGAATTATGAGGGATTCCAGTGTATGTTACATCTGTGCAGAGTGGCGTGTGGTATGGATTCCATGGTGCTCGGCGAGGTGGAGATCATACATCAGGTGAAGAGCGCATATCTTGTGGCAAAGAAGCTTGGAGCCTGTGACGGCGAGCTGAATATAGCATTTCAGGGAGCACTTGCGGCGGCAAAGGCGGTGGCGACGGAGAGTGACACTACGAGACTTCCGGTATCCGTCGGAACCTTGTCAGCACGGGAGGCAGTGAATTTTACAAGAAATGGCGGCATTGAAAACACGTGCAGAGATGTTCGAAGTGATGTGGTAAGCAGCAGTCAAGTTGAGAGTGTGGATGCTGAAAAGGCAAATACCGGGCATATCCTAGTCGTAGGAGCCACAGGCAAGATAGGCAGCATAGTTGTCAAGGATATTGCAGATCTTGCGCCAGATATAGAGATAACAGGCACAAGCAGAAGTCACCATAGTGCAGATAGCATATTTGACAGACATCAGCAGATCAGGATAGAGGACTACAGCAGAAGATATGAGCTGGCAGCCTGGGCGGATGTCATCATCAGTGCGACAGCAAGCCCTCATTATACATTTGTCAGGGATGAGCTGGCGGAGGCTGTGAAAATGCAGCCGAAGCGGAGATTGCTCCTTGATTTGGCAATGCCAAAGGACATTGATCCTGCGGTCTCAGATGTGGACGGATGTGTGCTGCGTGACATAGACTATATCAGAACACTCTCCAGAGAGAACAATGAAAGCAGGGCAAAAACAATCACAGAGATGGAGCCGTGGCTCATATCACAGGTTGACGAGATTATGAAGAACATAGCATTTTCGAGGTTCAACAGGGAGCACAGGGACGTGATGGCGAAGCTTAAGACTATAGATGGTGCAAAGATGGTATATAAACTCAAAGGACAGCTTGAGTATGAGGCATTTGAGAAAATGCTGGACAGTATTGTGACTGCCGGATGTGAGAACTGAATACTGCTTGTTTGCCTGAGGTTATGCAGTATCATCGGCTGATGATGGTTATGTCAGATAATTGGAACAACTTTTGGTGCTTTTTAATAGATACTCAATAATAGAAATTAGAGGTAGTGATGTCGTATTTCCCATTTATGATAGAATTGAATAATGAGAGATGCCTGATCGCAGGAGGCGGAACTGTTGCATACAGAAAGGTGTGCAGCATGCTGGAATTTGGCGCTGTGGTCACGGTGGTGTCACCGGAGTTCTGCCCGGAGCTTTTAGAACTGGCGGAGCAGGTGAATACGCCAGACAAATACTGTGCAGCGACAAGCGATGATCGTGGTTCTGTAGAGAATTTTGCAGATTATTCTGGATGCCTAACACTTGTAAAAAGATGCGTGCAGCCGCAGGATATTGACGGTGCATTTGTCGTCATAATGGCGACGGACGATGAGAAGGTCAACCACGACATGGCTGAGCTCTGCAGGCAGCAGCGCATACTTGTAAATGTGGTTGATGTGAAGGCGGATTGCGGATTCTACTTTCCGGCGATCATAAAGGATAAAGAGGTTGTTATAAGCGTTTCCACCGGTGGACAGAGTCCGGTGCTTGCGGGAACGATCAAGAGAAATATAGAGAGCCATTTAGGCAGGAGTTATGGCGACATAGCGGAGCGGATGGGCGAGCTCCGGGAGCAGATCAAAGCACAGATAGACGGCGAGGAAGAGCGAAAGAAAGCATTTCAGCAAATGGTTAGGAGTCTGTTAGATGAGAGTTGAGAATGGACATGGTAAAAATAAACCGAATATTCGTAAATTTGCGGAGAATGACATGGCAGATGGATTCAATAGTGACGATTTGGATTGCGAAAGCGGAGGACAGAAAAAAACAGTAAAAGTTGGAACCCGTGGCAGCATGCTTGCTCTTGCTCAGACTGAACTGGTGATAAAGGCACTCAAGGAGAGATTTTCCCAGATTGATTTTCAGATGATTACAATGAGTACCCGGGGGGATCGGGACACCAGCAGAGCGCTTCTGGAATTCGGAGGCAAAGCGGTATTTGTCGAGGAGTTCGAGGAAGCTATACTTAAAGGTGACATAGACATAGCGGTACACAGTGCCAAGGATATGCCGATGGAGATCATGGAAGGTCTTACGATAGCGGGCACACTTCCGAGGGCATGTCCGCAGGACGTTTTTATATATAAGAGTGGCAGGTCATTTGACGGAAACGAGAGTTTCGTGGTGGGAACCAGCAGCCTGAGACGGCAGTACCAGATAAGAGACATGTATCGAAATGTGGTGTGCAAGAATCTGAGAGGAAATGTCGGCACCCGCATACAGAAGCTGGAAGATGGCGAATACGATGCCATCATTCTTGCAGCGGCAGGGCTTGAGCGCCTGGGAGTTATTGAAGACAAAGGCAATGACAGCACAGAATGCTTTGAAGTGCACAAGGACGAACTTACATTCAGATACATCAGCACAGAGTCCATGCTTCCGGCAGCATGTCAGGGAATCATAGCCATAGAGACACGAACCTCTGGCGAGGTATACGACATGGTCAGAGCGATAAATGACACAGAGGTATACACACAGCTCACATGCGAGCGCGCAGTTCTGAATCGCCTGAACGCCGGCTGTCACGAACCGATAGGCGTGTATTCAGAACTTCATGGCGACCACATGAAGATAAGCCTGATGAAAGCAGATGCGGCTTCATCGGACAAAGAGAAAGATGAAGAAATCCAGATACACAGAAAGACGGTAGAAGGAAACACAGCAGAATGGGAACATCTGGTAGAGAATTTAATAAAGTAGAGTAAGTTGTTTTGCAACAGTATATTTAAAAGATAAATAAAAACATAAAATGTAGATTGTTTTGAAGTAGTATGTATTGAAGATAAAAGAAAAGTAAAGAAGTAAATTTTTTCGATGCGTAAGCCGTGTGAGTTGGATGGGTGTCTCTACGGCGGGTAGCACATAAGCGATGGAAGCTTGTCGCTCCTTGCCAAACGGGAGCCTCCAACGCCCTTATTGGAGGCGGGAGTGAGTGCAAATAGGAGCAAGACAAGGTGACTGAGCTGTGCGTAGCCGAGAGACACCCATCCAACTCACACGGCGAATGGAGAGCAAAAAATGGTATATTTGATAGGCGCAGGCCCCGGCGATCCGGGACTCATCACGGTGAAGGGCCTGGAATTCATAAAACAATGCGATACAATCATATATGACAGACTCGGAACCTATCAGCTTCTGGAGATGGTGAAGCCGGACTGCCGCAGGATATACGTTGGCAAACAGGCGGGCAGCCACTACAAGAAGCAGCCTGAGATAAACGAGATACTTGTTGAGGAAGGCCGCAAAGGCAACATGGTGGTGCGCCTCAAAGGTGGCGATCCATTTGTGTTTGGAAGAGGCGGCGAGGAAGTGACTGCACTTCTAAAAGCGGGGATCCCATTTCAGGTGATACCGGGAATAACGTCCGCCGTGGCGGTTCCGGAGGTGTGCGGCATACCGGTGACCCACCGCGGAACGAGCAGAAGCTTTCACGTGATAACAGGACACAAGCGGGCGGACATACACAGATCTGATGAAGAAGGTTTAGATGACTACGACTACATCAGAAATCAGGAAGGGACAAGCGTGTTCCTGATGGGGCTGAACAGACTGCCACAGATCATGGAGAGACTTGTTCAGACTGGGGCGGAGGAACATACTCCGGTCGCGGTCATTTCCAAAGGAACCATGCCAGGGCAGAGGATAGTCCGCGGCGATATACAGACAATTGCGGACAAGGTGAACGAGGCAAAGCTTGAATCTCCTGCGATCATAGTTGTGGGTGAAAATGCAGCGTTGGATTTTACAGCACCAAACAGAGGACCGCTTCAGAATGTCCACGTTGGACTTGTTGGAACGCCAAAGCTTCGCGAGAAGATGAGAGGTGCAATAGATGCACTTGGCGGCCAGTCCTACAGCATAGTGGATATGAGTGTGGAGCAGACAGAGGAGAAGAACAGGCTGCGAGTGGCTCTGGAACATATAGAAGATTACAGCTGGCTGGCATTTACCAGTCAGAACACCATAACCCTGTTTTTCAAATGGCTCAGAGAATGGAATATAGATGTCAGAAAACTGGCTCATCTGAAACTTGCAGTGGTCGGTGCCGGAACAAGGGACGCACTTAAGGCTGAGGGATATATAGCGGATTACGTGCCGGACGAGTACACTACAAGCGCCCTTGCTATGGGACTTGCAAATGTGATGAATGACGGAGAGAAACTTCTCCTTCCGAGGGCAGTCCAGGGCAGCGAGACGATGCTTGACATACTTGATCAGGGCGGTGTGGTATATGAGGAGATCCCAGTTTATGACGTGGTTGGACGCAGGATGGAGAGCATACAGTATCTGAAGGATCTGGATGTGATAACATTTGTCAGCGCATCAGGAGTCAGAGGATTTCTAGATGTTCTTGATGCAGAGAAAAAAAACTGCGGTGTGGCTCATATGTTGAATGATATAGATTCATGTGGGGATCATACGGACAATACAGACGGCAGTTTTAAAATACATGATATAATGAAGAATATCCGCATAGCGGCACTTGGAAATGTGACCGAGAAGGCTTTGGAGAAGGCTGGTTATCATGCGGATATAGTTCCAGAGGTTGGTGATATCGAGCACCTTATATCAGCCATCGGTGATTATTATTTTAGAGAAAAGAGGCAGTAACATGATAAGACTCAGAAGACTTCGCGGAAGCGAGGCCATCAGAAATATGGTTAGAGAGAACAGGGTTAACAAGGAGGATCTTGTATATCCGATGTTTGTGGCGGAGGGCACAGGGATCAAGAATCCGGTAGACTCCATGCCGGGAATATACCAGTATTCACTCGACACATTTGAGGAGGAGCTTCGCAGAGTGGCGGACGCCGGAATCAGCGCGGTTCTCCTGTTCGGCATACCGGCTCACAAGGATGAGGTGGGTAGCAGCGCGTACGACGACCAGGGAATCATGCAGAAAGCAGTCAGGAGGATAAAAGAGCTGTATCCGGATATGATAGTCATAGCGGACATTTGTCTGTGCGAGTACACATCACACGGTCACTGCGGAATTATCCATGACGGCAAGATACTCAACGATGAGACTCTTCCATATCTGGGCAAGATGGCTGTATCACTTGCAAAGGCTGGCGCAGACATGGTGGCTCCGTCGGATATGATGGATGGACACACCGCATACATCAGAAAGGCACTTGACGACAACGGGCTGACGGATGTACTGATCATGGGTTACAGTGCGAAATTTGCATCTGGTTACTATGCACCATTTCGCGATGCGGCACATTCTGCACCACAGTTTGGAGACAGAAGGACATACCAGATGGATCCTGCAAATGGCAGGGAGGCTCTGAGAGAGTGCGAGGCGGATATCGCCGAGGGAGCAGACATAATCATGGTCAAGCCGGCACTTGCTTATCTGGATGTAGTCAAGGATGTGAGAAACCACACGGACTATCCGATAGCGGTGTACAATGTCAGCGGCGAATACTCCATGGTCAAGGCAGCTGCGGCAAATGGCTGGATAGACGAGAAGAGGATCGTCATGGAAAACATGACAGCCATGAAACGTGCCGGAGCAGGGATCATCATAACCTATCATGCTATAGACGTGGCACACTGGCTTGAGTCGGAATCAATATGACGGAGTCATATTTCGGAATGATTCCGACGATCTGCCCCACTCGACGGAGGAGAGAGGGGCGTTTCAAAAGATGAGGAGAATGCGACATCAACACTTAAAAGAAGATAGAGCTGAGTAGGACAATAGTTGCTATGTATAACGAGGCGTTTTTATCTATTTGGAATATAAAATAGAAAAAGATACAATATTGTATCTAAACGGCTAAAATAACATAGCTTTGCGAAAAACAAAAGGAAACAAAGAAAAAATTCACACTGGACGATAAATTATAGAAAGAAGAATGGCAATGACAAATTCACAGGATCTATTTGAAAAATCACAGAAGGTAATTCCGGGCGGCGTCAATTCACCGGTCAGGGCATTTGGCTCGGTGGGACGGACACCTGTATTTATGAAGAAAGCAAAAGGTTCACATATATTTGACGAGGATGGCAATTCCTATGTGGATTATGTTTGTTCCTGGGGCCCGGGAATTCTGGGGCATGCCGATGACAGAGTCATAGATGCGGTGAAGGCGGCTTGTGATGACGGACTTACATTCGGCGCACCGACAAGGAAAGAGCTCGAGATCGCAGAGCTGATAAATGAGCTCATGCCGTCAATGGAGCTGACACGAATGGTCAACTCGGGAACAGAGGCGGTGATGAGTGCCCTTAGAGTGGCGAGGGGATTTACAGGCAGAGACAAGATTGTAAAGTTCCGCGGCTGCTATCACGGACACAGTGATGGACTTCTGGTCAAGGCAGGCTCGGCGGCACTTACACAGTCAGTTCCGGACAGCCTGGGAGTTCCAAAGTCGTATACACAGCATACACTCATAGCAGAGTATAACAACGAGGACAGCGTAAAGAAGTTATTTGAGGCGGAGGGCAAAGACATTGCGGCAATCGTGGTCGAGCCGGTTGCCGCAAATATGGGAGTTGTTCCACCGCATGATGGATTCCTTCAGTTCCTCAGGGACATAACAAATGAGTACGGCGCACTTCTTATATTTGATGAGGTCATCACAGGTTTCAGACTCAGCCTTGGCGGTGCCCAGGAATACTTCGGGGTAAAGCCTGATCTCACAACACTTGGCAAGATAGTCGGAGGCGGAATGCCGGTGGGAGCATACGGCGGACGCCGCGATGTCATGAGCATGGTGGCACCACTTGGCGGAGTATACCAGGCGGGAACTCTGTCGGGCAATCCGATAGCCATGACAGCCGGACTCACAACGCTCCGCATACTCCAGAAGGAAAAGGATACAATATATCCGGCGATAGAAAAGAGCACAAGGCAGATAGCCGACACAGTCAGAAGCACATTTGGCGACACAGTCCATGTCAACCAGATAGGCTCACTGATGAGCGTATTCTTCACAGATCAGGAAGTAGTGGATATGGACACGTCAATATCCAGCGACACCGCAAGGTATGCAAAGTATTTCTCATACATGCTGGACAACGGAATCTACCTTGCACCATCACAGTTCGAGGCAATGTTCGTGTCCTACGCACACAGCAAGGAAGACGTATCCAAAACCTGTGAGCTGATAAAGAAATACAAAGAGAACTAGAGAGACTTAGTAGGTCAGAAGATGTCTCATTAAAAAGGAATTTATATTCCTATATTGTAGAAATAATTAGATAAGTATTAAAAGAGTGGTTTGGAAATAACATAATAAAACTAACGGTTATCGAAGAGTAAGCTGTCATGTTTATGTGATGCTACAAAGGCGGGTAGCACATAGACGACGGAAGCTTGTCGCTCCTTGCTGAGCGGGAGCCCCCCTGCCTTTATAGGGGGCGGGAGCGAATGCAGTCAGGAGCTAAGACAAGGTGACAGAGTCGTGCGTAGCCTTGGAGCATCACATAAACATGACAGCGACCTTCTTCGACAAGGAGGAAATATGAGAGATTTGGTTATTGTGGGCAGCGGCCCTGCGGGTCTGTCCGCCGCAGTCTACGCCAAGAGGGCGATGATGGACGTGGTGGTACTGGAGAAGGAGGCATTCTCCGGTGGGCAGATCGTGAATACAGAGCAGGTTGACAACTACCTTGGACTGCCGGGCATAAGCGGCTTTGACATGGGTATGAAGTTCAGAGAACACGCGGATACATTTGGCGTGGAGTTTGATGACAGAGAGGTGACAGCCATCGAGGATCACGGCGATCACAAGAAGGTCAGCCTGGAGGATGGCAGCAGCATAGAGACAAAGGTGGTTCTGATAGCCACGGGTGCAAAGCACAGAAAGCTTGGCGTTCCCGGTGAGGAGGAATTCACAGGGGCAGGAGTTTCTTACTGTGCCACATGTGACGGAGCGTTCTTCAAGAACAAAGAAGTCGCAGTTGTGGGCGGTGGCAATATAGCTCTTGAGGATGCCCTGTATCTGTCAAAGATGTGCAGTAAGGTGCATCTGATCCACAGAAGAGATGAGTTCAGAGGCGAGAAAATACTTGGAGCGCGTGTGCTTGAAACAGAGAATATAGAATTTCATTCATTTGCACAGGTGACAGAGATAGGCGGAACGCCGGGCAAGCTGAATCTCAAGGTTGCTGTGAATACACCAAAAACAGTGGGCGGACAGGCCAATCGCGATTTTACGCTTCCGGTAGCCGGTGTATTCATTGCCATAGGAACAAGCCCTATCACAGACTTCCTCGGTGACGTTGTGGAGCTTGATGACGCTGGTTATGTTGCAGCGGGCGAGACCGGACAGACCAGCACACCGGGAATATTTGCCGCGGGAGATGTGAGGACCAAGGCAGTGCGCCAGGTGGCGACAGCAGTTGGAGATGGTGCAGCAGTTATCCATTATGTTGAGGAATACCTGAATGGGTTAAAAAATAAGGACAACTGAAACAGCTGATCGGCATATATGATTAACGATATAGAAACATACTCAAAAAAATAAATAGAATAATTGGGAAGCAATTGGCATGGAGATAAAGCATGGAATGTAAATGCATACCTGTTTTCTCCCTGCCAAAAAAAATAAAACTAATTCATAGTAATTCTATAGGTAAAATATAACAATGAACAGGAGGCGGAAAAATGTTAATATCATCAAAGGGACAATATGCACTGAGACTCATGGTAGATATATCGATAAACAGTGGCAGCACGGTTACTGTCAAAGCTGTAGCCAGAAGATGTGGATTGTCTGACAAATATCTTGAGCAGGTTACATCTTCTCTGCTAAAGGCAGGATATTTAAGAAGCGTGAGAGGACCGAGGGGCGGTTACCGTCTGAACATGCCGGCGGAGGAGATCACGGTTGGGATGGTGCTAAGGGCGATAGAGGGCAGGATATCACCGATAGATAACAGAGTTGATGAGGACGGCGACACCAACATGGTCATGAACGATGTCATTGGAGAGGTGTGGGATGACCTTGAATCTGCCATCAACAATGTCCTTGATAACAAAACCATCGCCGATCTTACCCGGGAGTACAGTGACCGGATCGGATACATGTATTCGATATAAATCGGGACGGAGGGGCCAGATGTCAATAAGATTTCAGTTGAAAAAAAACTTATTTTGTATATAGTTGTAGTGGGATATATATCATATTAGGAGAATAAGAGATGTTAACACAGTTTTCGAGAACAGAGCTGCTATTTGGCAAGGAAGCCATGGACAAGCTGGCAGGCTCTAAGGTAGCGGTATTTGGAATAGGCGGAGTTGGCGGTTATGTATGCGAGGCACTGGTCAGGAGCGGTGTCGGAGCATTTGACCTGATAGATGATGACAAGGTGTGCCTGACAAATCTCAACAGACAGATCATAGCGACAAGGAGCACAGTTGGAAAGTATAAGACCGATGTTATGAGGGACAGGATGCTTGACATCAATCCAAATGTGGAGGTTG
>OHMX01000852.1_pt1 | contig 12007 bp, 9 predicted proteins | sample 1569471 | NCBI WGS metagenome assembly OHMX01 (sample SAMEA3879547, study PRJEB24766) | human gut metagenome | biome: human-associated habitat; feature: feces | place: USA | collected 1985/1987
TGCAGGTTTCTATCAAGCCTGCGAAGAGCTTGGCCTGAAGATCCCGGAAGCTTATGTGCGGGAGGGCATCTACCACGATGCCGACCGCTGTGCCGCCGAGACCATGGCCCTGCTGGCACTGCCGCAGCGGCCCACCTGCATCATCTTCCCGGATGACTTTTCCGCACTGGGCGGCTACAACGCCCTGGCCGAGGCGGGCTTGAGCATCCCGGAGGATATCTCAGTGATGGGATACGATGGCATCTATCTCTCTCGGGTGGTCAAACCCTCGCTGGTGACCTACCAGCAGAACACAAAATCCCTTGGCAGGCTGGCAGCGGATAAGCTGATCGAGCTGATCGAGCATCCGCGTGTGACCCTGCCGGAGCAGATCCGGGTGTCCGGCAAGCTGCTGGACGGCGGCTCCGTCCGCATCCTTTGACAAAGGCCCACAACTCCCAGCGCAGAGTTTTTTGAGAATGATTTTTATTTGATGGAAAACCATGAAGGAGGTTTACCCTTATGAAAAAGATCTCTCGTCGTAATTTCCTGCTCGCATCCGGCGCAGTGACCATTGGTGCAGCTCTGGCTGCCTGCGGCGGTTCTTCCGCTTCCACCAGCACCGCTTCTTCCGCTCCCGCATCCAGCGCAGCCGCTTCCGGCACCTCTGCCGCCGGCAAGGTGCTGAACATCTGGTGCTGGAACGACGAGTTCCAGAGCCGCTTCAACGACTACTATCCGGAAGTTTCCGAGATCGCAGCGGACAAGTCCACCACCACCCTGAAGGACGGCACCACCGTCAAGTGGACCATCAACGCCAACGAGAACAACAACTATCAGAACAAGCTGGACGAAGCACTGCTGAGTCAGGACAGCGCCGCCGACGATGACAAGATCGATATTTTCCTGATCGAGGCCGACTATGCGCTGAAGTATGTAGATTCCGACTACGTTCTGGATGTGAAGGCCGACATCGGCCTGACCGATTCCGATCTGGCCGGTCAGTACCAGTATACCAAGGACATCGTCACGGTGGACGGCAGCCAGCGCGGCACCACATGGCAGGCAACGCCCGGCCTGTTCGCATACCGCCGCAGCATTGCCAAGGATGTTCTGGGCACCGATGATCCCGCCGAAGTGCAGACCTACCTGTCCGACTGGGATAAGTTCAACGATGTAGCTGCCAAGGCTGCTGCCAAGGGCTACAAGATGCTGTCCGGCTTTGACGATGCATACCGCACCTTCTCCAACAATGTGGCCGCTCCGTGGGTGGACGGCACCACCGTCACCGTGGACGAGAACATCATGAAGTGGGTGGAACAGACCAAGGAATACACCGACAAGGGCTACAACAACAAGTCCAGCCTGTGGGACAGCCAGTGGGCAGCCGATCAGGGTCCCACCGGTAAGGTGTTCGGCTTCTTCTACTCCACTTGGGGCATCAACTTCACCCTGCTGGGCAACTCTCTGGAGACCCCTGTGGCCGAGGGCGGCAAGGAGGAAGTGGGCAACGGCATCTACGGCGACTACGCCGTGTGCGAAGGCCCTCAGCCCTACTACTGGGGCGGCACCTGGATCTGCGGCGCAGCCGGCAGCGACAACATCGAGACCATTAAGGATGTTATGCAGAAGCTGACCTGCGATGAAGCCATCATGAAGCAGATCACCATGGATACGCAGGACTACACCAACAACGAGAAGGCCATGGAAGAGATCGCAAACAGCGATTATGCCTCCGACTTCCTGGGCGGCCAGAACCATATCGCCCTGTTTGCAGAAGCTGCAAAGAAGATCGATATGTCCAACGCAGGCCCGTACGATCAGGGCCTGAACGAGAGCCTCCAGAATGCCTTCAAGGATTACTTTACCGGCACGGTGGACGAGGATACCGCAAAGGCAAACTTCGAGACCGCCATCAAGGAAAAGTACCCCGAGCTGACCGATGTGGTCTGGCCCGCATAAGCGCAGCCGGAACCTGAAAACCTTTTGAACCGAATCCGAATGGGGCGGGCCGGACGCTGATCCCGCCCGCCCCGTTTTGCTTTGGGCAGTGTACGTCAGGAGGGCAGTTACTATGGGAGCAAAACCAAAGAAGAACGGCTCGATCAGCTATGCAAAGTGGGGCTATATCTTCATTGCACCGTTCTTCCTCATCTTTGCGGTGTTCCAGCTCATCCCACTGGGGTCTACGATCTATTACAGCTTTTTTGAATATTACCGCAGCGGCCTGAAGATCATCGGCCCCACCTTTGTGGGCCTGAAGAACTACATCACCCTGTTTGCAACCGACCTGCCCAAATACTTTGGCAACACGCTGCTGCTCTGGATCATCGGCTTCATCCCGCAGATCGCCATCTCGCTGCTGCTGGCGGCCTGGTTCACCGACCTGCGCCTGAAGCTGAAGGGCCAGACCTTCTTCAAGACAGTCATCTACATGCCCAACCTGATCATGGCCTCGGCCTTCGCAATGCTGTTCTTCGCCCTGTTCTCGGATAACGGCCCCGTGAACGCTGCACTGGTGGGCATGGGCATCCTCAAGGAGCCCTTCAGCTTCCTGAACAGTGTCTGGGGCAACCGCGGCCTTATCGGCCTGATGAACTTCCTGATGTGGTTCGGCAATACGACCATCATGCTGATGGCGGCCATCATGGGCGTGGATCCCACCCTGTATGAGGCAGCGGAGCTGGACGGCTGCACCCCGAACCAGATGTTCTGGAAGATCACCATCCCGCTCATCCGGCCGATTTTGGTCTATGTGATGATCACTTCGATGATCGGCGGCCTGCAGATGTTCGATGTGCCGCAGATCCTGACCAACGGCAAGGGCGGCCCCGACCGCACCTCCACCACCATGATCATGTACCTGAACAACCACCTGTTCAGCAAGAACTACGGCATGGCAGGCGCGGTCTCGGTGGTGCTGTTCCTGGTGTGCGCAGTGCTCTGCGTGATCGTTTACATGGCCCTGACCAAGGAGGATGACGGCCTGAGCAAGGCCGAGCGCAAGGCCCGCAGGCAGTCGGCCAAACAGGTGAAGGGAGGAAAAGCATAATGTCACACGCAGTCAAGACAAGATCCGAAAAAGCGACCCTTGCGGCCCGCCGCACGGTGTGCTATGCGGCGCTGGTGCTGCTGAGCTTTTTATGCCTGTTCTTCTTCTATGTGCTGGTCATCAATTCCACCCGCACCCATTTTGAGATCCAGAAGGGCTTTTCCCTTCTGCCGGGAAAATCGCTGATGACCAACCTGAAAAACGTGCTGTCGGATGCCAACATCCCGGTGCTGACCGGTGTGCGGAACAGCCTGATCGTGTCCGGCTGCTCGGCTGCCCTCAGTGTCTATTTTTCGGCCCTGACAGCCTACGGCATCTACGCCTATAACTTCCGGTTCAAAAAGGCGGCGTTTGCCATCATCCTGCTCATTATGACCATGCCGACCCAGGTCTCGGCGCTGGGTTTCCTGCAGCTCATCACGAAGATGGGGCTGAAGAACAGCTTCATTCCCCTCATCATCCCCAGCATTGCGGCCCCGGCGGTGTTCTTCTTTATGAAGCAGTATCTGGATGCCAGCCTGCCCATGGAGATCGTGGAAGCCGCCCGCATCGATGGCGCAGGGGAGTTCTACACCTTCAACCATATCGTGCTTCCCATTATGAAGCCCGCTCTGGCGGTGCAGGCCATCTTCTCCTTTGTGTCCAGCTGGAACAACTACTTCATCCCCGCACTGGTGCTGGATACGGCAGACAAAAAGACCCTGCCCATCCTCATTGCACAGCTCCGCAGTGCCGACTTCCTCAAGTTCGATATGGGCAAGGTCTATATGCTGGTGGCCATTGCCATCCTGCCTGTGATCATTGTTTATCTGCTGCTGTCCAAATTCATCGTCCGTGGTGTTGCACTGGGCGGTGTCAAGGGCTGAGCATTCCGTTCTCTCCTTTGGAAAAAGCACCCGCAGCCTGCAGGCTGCGGGTGCTTTTCTATCCTCTCGTGCTCAGTCGGCTTTGGCAATGCGCTGCATCGCGGTGGAAGCGACATACTTCTCCTTGATGGCGCGGAGCTGGGCCATGTGGTCGGTGTTTACGTGGGCCTGCTGCTGGGCTTCGGAGTCCCACTCCTCAACGATGAGCAGCTCGTCCGGGTCGGCGGCGCTCAGGTAGTAATCGTAGCGCTCAAAACCGTCCTCCTGCTGGACCTTTGCCAGAATGCCGGCAGCGGCGACCTCCTGCAGAAAAGCGTCCCTCTGGCCGGGGAGCATACGGTAGGTGACCAGAAGCATCATGTGTTCCATGGCGAAATCTCCCTTATAATGTTCCAATGTGTGTGTTAGACAAAAGCCGCCGGAAATCGCTTCCCGGCGGCTTTTGCTTATTAGGAGGATCAAAAGATGATCCCTGGAGAACTTAGTTCAGGATGGTCTGCTCGGTTTCGACATCAAAGAGGTGAACCTTGTGCGGATCAAATGCAACGCGGACGGTGTCTCCGTTGCGTGCCTTGGAGGTGGGAGCGACACGGGCGGTCATCTTGTTGCCCTTGTACTCCAGGTACAGGTAGATCTCAGCGCCCATCATTTCGGACACATCGACCTGAGCCTCCAGGTGGCAGTCGGGGTGCTTTGCCATAAACTCGGGCTCGTCGTCGATATCCTCAGGACGGATGCCCATCTTGACCTTCTTGCCAACGTAGGAATCCAGCTTGCCGTCAGCGGTCTTTTCCTTGGGCAGGGGGATGGTGTCGCCGCCCAGGTCAATGGCGTACTGATCGCCGTTCTTGGTCACGGTGCCGTCCAGGAAGTTCATCTGGGGGCTGCCGATGAAGCCGGCAACGAACATGTTGCAGGGCATATCGTACAGGTTCTGCGGGGTATCGACCTGCTGGATGATGCCGTCCTTCATAACAACGATGCGGTCGCCCATGGTCATAGCCTCGGTCTGGTCATGGGTAACGTAGATGAAGGTGGTAGCCAGCTTCTTGTGCAGCTTGATGATCTCGGTGCGCATGCTGGTACGCAGCTTAGCATCCAGGTTGGACAGGGGCTCGTCCAGCAGGAAGACTGCCGGGTTACGAACCATTGCACGGCCCAGAGCAACACGCTGACGCTGGCCGCCGGACAGAGCCTTGGGCTTGCGGTCCAGCAGGTGCTCGATCTCCAGGATCTTGGCAGCCTCGTGAACGCGGCGGTCGATCTCGTCCTTCGGGGTCTTGCGCAGCTCCAGACCGAAAGCGATGTTCTTGTAAACGGTCATGTGGGGGTACAGAGCGTAGCTCTGGAACACCATGGCGATATCACGATCCTTGGGAGGAACGTCGTTGATCAGGCGGCCGCCGATGTACATTTCGCCCTTGGAGATCTCCTCCAGACCGGCGATCATGCGCAGGGTGGTGGACTTGCCGCAGCCAGAGGGGCCGACGAAGATGATGAACTCCTTATCCTGGATCTCCAGGTTGAAGTCGGTAACAGAAGGAGCAGTAGCGCCCGGATAGATCTTGTAGATGTGCTGGCAGCTAATCGAAGCCATAGGTCATTGCCTCCATTAAAATTTTTCTATGTTACGGCACCTTGACGGTGCACGCTCTCGTTGGTATTATAATAACAGATAACTTTGTGATATAAAATAGCATTTTATTGATTTGAGGTGTCAGATATTGCTTTATGATTGGACAAGCACCGCAGCCCTTGGCGTGGTGCGGGATATCCAGCCCAAAGAACCCCTGACCCTGACCGGCGAGGGGCTGTGGGTCTGCCTGATCTCCAGCGGCAGATGCACTGCCAGCCTGACCGATGCCTCGCCCTCCCCGGCGGGCAGCGCACTGATCCTGCCGCCCCAGAGCGCGGCGGCGGGCCATCTGGTGCTGAGCCGCGCCCCGTTGACTCTGACCCCGGAAGGGGAGAGCCACCTGCTCTGCATCCAGCTGACCGGGCAGGCGGCGGTGCAGTTCCTTGCCGGGCTGACGGAGCTGCCGTTCCTGGCCCGGGGCGAGACCTGCCCCGCCGCCGCAGAGCTGCTGGGCCGCCTTGCCGCCGAGGCCGACACGCCCCGCAGCCGGGCTGCCAGCCAGCTGGCCTTTGCCCTGCTCTGTGAGCTTGCGGGGGCCGACAGCGCCGCGCCGCCCCTGCCACCGCTGGTGGAGGCCGCCATTGAGGATATCCGCCAGAACTACGCTGGCCTGTACGGCGTGGAGGAGCTCAGTGAGCGGCTGGGAGTCTCCAAGAGCCACCTTGTCCGCACCTTTACCGCCGCCGTGGGGGTGCCCCCGGGGCGCTACCTGACCACTGTGCGGGTGGAAGCTGCCATGCGGCTGCTCCTGCACCGGGAATACACGCTGGATGTCATTGCCAGCCTGTGCGGTTTCTCAGGGGCCAACTACCTGTGCCGGGTGTTCAAAAAAGAGACCGGCCAATCCCCCGCACAGTGGCGGGCCTTGGCCGGTCAGACAGCGCGGCCCCTCAGCCCGGCGGAAAGCCAGCGGGAGCAGGCACTGTATATTTAAAATGTTCAGGAGCCGGGGCAGTACCCGGCTCTTTTCCGTGGAGGCGTTCAGCCGCGCACAGACTGCGGGCGCTTGAGCAGGAACACCGTCAGGGCCAGCGTGATGGCCTCGGCGGCGGGGAAGGCCGACCACACGCCGATCATGCCGAACAGGGCGCTCAGGATCAGCGAGCAGGTGACGATGGCGGCCACGCCCCGGCTGACCGAGGTGATGGTGGCCTCGGTGGGGCGGTTGACCGCACCCAGATAGCCCGCCGCAACAATATTGCAGCCTGCAAAGAAGTAGCCCAGGAAGTAGATGCGCATACCGCTGTGGGCATATTCGGCCATCAAAGCAGAGCTCTCGCTGTTGAAGAGGGCAACAAAGGTATCGGTAAAGCCAAACACGGCACCGTACAACACCGCCGCCAGCGCCAGCGCGGTACCGCAGCCCAGCAGAAGCAGCTTTTTTGCCCCGGCCATCTCATTTTTGCCGTAGCACTGGCTGATCAGAGGCTGGGCACCCTGGGCCACGCCGTTGAAGATGGCGGTTGCCACCAGCGCAAAGTTTGCCACCACGCCGTAGGCGGCCACGCCCACGTTGCCCGCCAGCCGGAGCAGCAGGAAATTGAACACGGTGGTGGTCACGGCAGAGGAGAGCTCCCCGACAAAACCGGAGATGCCCAGCTGGCAGCTCTGCACCAGCAGCCGGGCCGAGGGGGCCTGCCGGACAAAGGTGAGCGTGTTGCTCTTTTGAAAGAAGTGGCGGCTGCAGATGGCGATGCTGAGCACCGGCGAGATGGCGGTTGCCAGCGCCGCGCCGGGCAGGCCCAGCCCCATGGGGAAGATGAAGATGTAATCGAACACCACATTGAACAGGCTGCCGCTCAGGGTGGCCACCATGGCAAGGGACGGGTCACCGTCGTTGCGGACGAAGGCCGAGAGGATGTAGTTGCACATGAAGAAGGGCGTGAACAGCAGGAAGATGCGGGTGTAGTTCAGGCCCAGCGCCACGATGTCCCCATCGCCGCCCATGAGCTGCAGAAGCGTGCCCGGGCAGAACGCGCCTGCCAGCATGAACGGAATGGCGATCAGGCAGGCACAGAGGATGGCGTTGGAAAAAAACCGCTGCGCCCGCGCCTCGCCCTGCGCCTGCAGAATGGCGTACCGGGTAGCCGCACCCAGACCGATCATCGAGCCGAAGGCAAAGATCAGGTTGTACATGGGCAGGCAGAGGTTCAGCAGGGTCACGCCGTCGGTGCCCGCCGCCTGGGCGATGAAATAGGTGTCGGCCAGAATATAACACGATGTGCCGATCAGACCGAAAATATTCTGCGACACATACTTGAAGAACTGCTTTGTCAGGTTCATGGAAGCTTCCTTTCCGCAGGGAGAGTAGGGGAGTGAAACGTAAAAACGACTACTACTATATCATAAAACTTGACATATTTCAACGAAAAAGCGAGAAAACACGCCATCATTCCCCAAACGGAACACTTCTCCCCGGGGCGATGCCGCTATCTGAAAATGTCATACAAATACTGTCACTTTTGTGCAACTTGCCAAAGATGCTTTGGGGTTGTTGACAAAAAAAAAAAAAGTTTTATGATTTTTGTGTAAGATGCCACATAAAAACAGAAGAATCGGCAAACCAGTCGAAAGGCTGCGACGCAAAGCTAAAGGGCCTGTAATATGGCAGCCAGCTGCACTTTCTCAACCATACCGCACATGGGCATCACCTCAAGGGCGGTAGATTCCCAAAGTACAAAACGCAGAGCGTTGTACCAGCCATTTGGCCGGTGCGGCGCTCTTTTTGCTTTGTGCGGGCATGGTTATATTTTGGGAGTATTCATAAAAGGAGGAAAACGATATGAAGTTGAAACGACTTGTCAGCGCCGTCTTAGCGATTGGTATGGCTCTGACCATTCTGCCCACTGCGGCGTTTGCAGCTGGAAATACTATTGGGTCATCTGAAGTTGGCGGTCTTGAAATTACCGAGGCTGGGTATCCTAAAGTGCCAGAATCGGTTGGCACAATTGATATAGATGGTATTACAATTAAAAGAGAGCTTTATTCAACAAACACTACCCCTTATCTCGATAAAGTTATTGGCACAGGTTGGGAATGTCAAATTTACCAAGGCAGTCTCAAAGCTGGTAACATGACAATTGCAGCGGGCTATACATACGCTGGTTCAGACAATACAGTCACCATTACTTTCAATAATAGCGGAACAGTGACCGGTGGCTCATACGGTTATTTTAGCAACTCCGGTATCGTAACAGACTGCTATGCACAAGCATTAGTAAATGGATCGAATGGTGTTATTGAAGGCGGAACATTCAACAAATTAGGTAAAAACGAGGGAGCTATTCATCGAGCTGTATTCACTCAGAATTCAAATTTGACAGCCTCACATACAATAATTGCAGATGGTTGTACAATTAACGGAAAAATTTCCAATAAAGCGTATACCATCGGTGACCCCAAAATAACAGTTTCTTTCAAGGATACTCGCAGAAAGTTTACGGGTTGGCTTGTCAACGGCGAGAAAGTAGATGAAACCACTTTGCCCGGTGCTGTTGCTGGTCGTGATGGAGACTATGCTACCCTGACTTTTACCATGCCGACTGACAAAGATGTCGAAATTACCGCCAGCAAAATCGCAACTCCCTTAAAAATCGAAAACGGTCTACCGGTTGATAGCCTCGGTTCGTATTTCGGCAGCCCGTATGATGGCTGGACTTATAACAGCGGTGTGGAGACCAAAGAACTGAACAAAGCCATGACAATTGAAGATTGGTACACTGCTGATCTTGAAAACAATGCAGTAAAATGGCGTATCACAAATAACGGCATACTCCAGAACGGCATCATCAGAAATAGTGTAACCAACAATGGCACTGTTAAGGATGTCACTGCCACAAGTTACTTTACCAACAATGGCACAATTGAAAGCGGTGTATTCAGCCGTTACACAAACTTTGGTGAGCAGAACCCTGCTGTCCGTTGGGTAACTGTGAATGGCGGCACCGTGAACGGTATGACCACCGCCGGTGTTGTCGGCGAGCAGGAAGTCACCATTACCGCCCCGGATGGCTTCAAGTGCTGGTCTGTTGCCGGTGATACTGATTTCACCCTGACTGAAGAGCAGAAGCATACCAACCCGCTGACTTTGAAGCTGAACGGTGAGGACAAAGGCACTATCATCTTGACCGCACAGAGCGAGGAAGGCTATTACCCTCTGAACCTGACCGACGGCAAGGCTTACAGCGTAACTGCCGACGGCGCAAAGGATAAGGAGATCGCTGCCGCCCGTGCTGGTGATACTGTGATTCTGGAAGCAGATGCCACTCTGATTCCTGACGGTATGGTCTTTGACCGCTGGGAAATCACCGGTAATACTGAGCTGACCGGTGGTTTTGATGCCAGTGCTGAAAAGACACAGTTCATCATGCCCAATACGGGTGTGACCATCCGTGCAATGTACCGCATGGCCGATGTGGAAGAACCTGACGTGCTGGGAACTGTGGCTGTCGTGGCCACCGCCGGTGTAGGTGCAGCTGTTCTTGGCTGGACGGGCTACCAGCTGGGCACGGAGCTGTACCTGAAAACCGCTCTGCCCGCTGGTACTGCCATCCCCACAAACCGTGCCGAGCTGGCCCTGCTGGTGTGGAACCATGCCGGTAAGCCCGCACCCGCCGCAGTTCTGCCCGCCGATGCCATCGATACCCAGAAGGCCATTGCCTGGGCTGTGGAAAACGATCTGCTCAAGGCCGCAAAGGACAACGGCGAGACCTATGTGGATACCGATTCCGTGAGCCGTGTTGAAGTGATCCGCGTGTGGAATAAGGCACAGGAAAAGTAAACCCCACCGTCATCCCTTCGGGATGCCACCGCCCCTAATAGGGGCGGCCTTGGCAAAAAGGTGAAACTATCCGCCACGCCAAGGCCCCCCTATTAGCGGGGGCTGTCGCTGAAAGCCACCGGGGGCTTGCCCCCACAACCGAACCATTCTCTATTCCCAAATAACCTGTGGAAGCGCCCTGCCGGGGAACCGGTGGGGCGCTTCTGCATAGGGGCGGGAGCCGAAACCGCCGCTTTTTCCGCTCTAGCGCCGTGGTTTTTATTGACAAGCTCCTGGCTTGCTATTATAATAGAACAGTCATAATAGCATTCGTGCGCGGCTTTGCGGCTGCGTCAATCCAATAGACAAGGAGAAGATCCAAAATGGCACAAGAAATCAAGATGTCCGCTTCCGGCCTGAAGGCGATGCAGGACGAACTGGAATACCTCAAGACGGTCCGCCGCAAGGAGCTGGCCGAGGAGATCAAGGAAGCCCGCAGCCACGGCGACCTTTCTGAGAACAGCGAGTACGATGAAGCCAAGAACACCCAGGGTCTGGTGGAGAACCGCATCACCGAGCTGGAGCAGATGGTCAAGAACGCTGTGATCATCGACGAGAGCGAGCTGAGCGTGGACAGCGTTGCTGTTGGCACCCACGTTTCCATCAAGATGATCGGTGACGATGAGGCCGAGGAGTACGACATCGTTGGCCGCACCGAGGCTGACCCCATCAACGGCAAGATCAGCGACGAGAGCCCTGTGGGCCACGCTCTGCTGGGCAAGGCCGTGGGCGAGAAGGCTGAGGTCCTGCTGCCCTCCGGCCAGACCGTCGAGTACGAAGTGCTGGCCATTACCCACGCCGCAAACTGAGCCTGAACGGGAGGAAACCATGGAAGAGCAAAAGAGAAACCCCGCTCAGGGCCTGTCTGAGAGCGAGCAGGTGCAGGTGCGCCGCCAGAAGCTGGCCGACCTGCAGGCTGCCGGAAACGACCCCTTCACCCTGACCAAGTTCCCGCAGGACGCATACTCTGCCGACCTGAAGGAAGAGTTCAAGGATCTGCCCAACGAGACCGACAGCGGCAAGCAGGTGGCACTGGCCGGCCGTATGATGTCCAAGCGCGTGATGGGCAAGGCGAGCTTTGCCCACCTGCGCGATGACAAGGGCGATATCCAGCTGTATGTCCGCCGCGACGAGCTGGGCGAGGAGGCCTATGCCGCCTTCAAGAAGCTGGACGTGGGCGATATCATCGGTGTCAAGGGCGAGGTGTTCCGCACCAAGACCGGCGAGCTGAGTGTCCGTGCTACCGAGCTGACCCTGCTGGCCAAGAGCCTGCGCCCCCTGCCCGAGAAGTTCCACGGCCTGACCGATACCGAGATGCGTTACCGTCAGCGCTATGTGGACCTGATCGCCAACCCCGAGGTGAAGGATACCTTCGTCAAGCGCAGCCAGATCCTGAAGGAGATCCGCGCCTATCTGGACGAGAAGGGCTTCCTGGAGGTGGACACCCCCATCCTGACCCCCTTTGAGATCGGCGCCTCCGCACGCCCCTTCTACACCCATCACAACAGCCTGAACATGGACATGGTGCTGCGCATCGAGACCGAGCTGTACCTCAAGCGCCTGATCGTGGGCGGCATGGATCGCGTGTACGAGGTGGGCCGCATCTTCCGCAACGAGGGCATGGACCCCAAGCACAACCCGGAGTTCACCACCGT
>OHMX01000859.1_pt1 | contig 11937 bp, 8 predicted proteins | sample 1569471 | NCBI WGS metagenome assembly OHMX01 (sample SAMEA3879547, study PRJEB24766) | human gut metagenome | biome: human-associated habitat; feature: feces | place: USA | collected 1985/1987
TATCCGCTTATGCAACTTATAATCAGGGATTTAATTTATAGAAGTCCCCTATAGTGAAAGGCGAGCGGCGGGGCAAGCGAAATGGCCGTTTTCGGGGATTACTTTTTCTGGTGATGGACAAAGGGGCGGCGCCGGTCCGTCGCGTCGGGCGCTGCGGGGCCGGCTGTCGCTTCGACACCCGGCTTGTGCGGCGGGGGCTGCGGACTGGCGGAAGGGGCGGTAGACCGTTTCGGGGTGGAAAAGGCGAAAGATGTGGCAGATTTGTCGCGAAAATTGGTTATTTTTGTCTTTGTATCCTGCTGCATCGGGATACGGACTCCGCGGTAGGCGACTGGAGAACGGGGCCGACGCCGGCGTGTGCGGGGCCGGAGCGGAGGTCCGGGAGCTCGCGGGACGTGCGGCGGGCCGGCGGGGCCCGTCCGGCTTCCGGTACAGCGGGGGACCGTTTCACTTAAAATTATGGGAGAGTTATGAAAAATTGGTGTTTGACTGCATTTTTCTTCGTGTTGTCGGTCTGTGGCTACGGGCAGACGTTTCTGGCGCCCGAGGACGAAGACGTGTTGACTGAGTACAACGGCGGGACGCTTTGGGCCTATTTGAGCCAGGACAGTTGCCGGGTGGGGCTCACCTGTTACCGGGAGAAGGATGAATATGGCCGCTACTACCAGCTCGGCATTTTCCTCCAGAACCTCCGGCGGACGCCGGTCACGTTCCAGCCCGACGACGTCCGTTGCAGGTTGCGGAAGGGGAAGAACGATACGCTGCAGCTGAAAGTCTATTCCGCTGAGGGCTATCGCAGAAAGGTGAAGCGCTCGCGGGCCTGGACGGCGGCCCTGGAAGTGTTTGCCGCCACCCTCGACGAGAATCAGACCGTCACCCCGCCGTCCCAATATCCGCCGCCCGCTTTCCGCCGCAACTACGTTGCTTCTCCCGGCGGTAACGGTGGGAGCGGCAACGCCGTCCCCGGGGAGCTGCCGGCTCCTACGGCGCGGTTGCTCACGCTGGGACAGCTGGAGGGCGGTGGCGGAAACCTCCGCCGCGAGGGGTATCTCAAGACGACCACCCTCTACCCGGGGCAGGCCGTCGTGGGCTTCATGAACGTGAAACGGAAACGGGGTAACGTCCTTACGGTCAGCATTTCCCTGGGTGGCCAGGACTATTCGTTCGACTGGCAGGTGGGGAAAAAGAAAAAGTAGCTGCGAGTCGTTCCGCTCTCGCCCCGGCCCGTTCTCCTCGCCCTATTCCCGTGGCGACGGGCCCTATCCCCGTAGCGACAGGGCTTAGCCGCGTGGAGCGGCGGGGTGGAGGCGAAGCGGGGCGGTCTTTTTCCCGCCGGACGGCCCGCGGATGGGGCGACGGGTCCGCCGTGTCCGTTTCCGGCCGGGGCGGGGGAGCGGGGCGGCAGCAGCCCGGCCCGGCCTTGCCCTGCGGCGGGCGGCGGCCCTGTCCGGGCGACCGGTAGCGGGGACGTTTTCCGCTCCTGTCGGCCACGGAGGGCGACGGGAACGGGCAAAACCTTTTAAGACATGAAACAGATGAAACAACAGACTCCAATCTCCGCGTCGGCACCGGCCGACGTGGCGGCCCTCTGCCGCCGGGCCGAAGCCGGCGACGCCGAGGCGCAGTTTGCCCTGGCCCACTGCTATGTGGAAGGCCGGGGCGTGGCGGCGGACGAGGCCGAGGCGGTCCGCTGGTTCCGCGCCGCGGCGGAGCGGGGACACGTGAAGGCGCAGTACAACCTCAGCCTCTGCTACCGCGCCGGCCGGGGCGTGGCGGCGGACGTCGGCGCGGCCGTGCGCTGGGTCCGGGCTGCGGCGGCGCAGGGCCTTGCGGAGGCGCAGTTTAACCTGGGTGCCAGCTATGCCGCCGGCTGGGGCGTGGCGGCGGACGAGGCCGAGGCCGTGCGCTGGTTTCGCGCCGCGGCGGCGCAGGGCCTGCCCGAGGCGCAGCTTTACCTGAGCCTCTGCTATGCCGAAGGGCGGGGCGTGGCGGCGGACGAGGCCGAGGCCCTTCGCTGGCTCCGCGCCGCGGCGGAACAGGGGCACCCCGTGGCGCAATGCAACCTGGGCCTGCGCTACGACCGGGGCCAGGGCGTGGCGCCGGACGGCGTCGAGGCCGTCCGTTGGTTTCGCGCCGCGGCGGCACAGGACCTGCCCGAGGCGCAGTATAACCTGGGCATGTGTTACCAGTCGGGCCGGGGCGTAGCGGCGGACGCGGCCGAGGCCCGCACGTGGTTTGCGCGGGCGGCCGCTCAGGGCGATGCCGACGCGCAGGCGGCGTTGGAGCGGATGGGCGACAGTCCCGCAGCGCCGTAGCCGTTCCCGTCCGCTACCGTGGCGGGGCGAGCGGCGCTCCTTTCCCCGCGCCGGCCGCCGGTTTCCGGAGCGGCGGGCCGGGCGGCGCCACCGGCCACTTCGCAGACCGCAGACCGTCGCGAAGCGGCGCCGGGGCGGGCGGCGCAGTCCGCGCCGATTCCAAAAGCCGGACCGCCCTCTTTGCCGCAAGGCTTTCGGGCGAGGCTCCTTTTTCGTATAAACCAGGAAATATTTTATGGGAAAGCAAACGATAGATTTTGAAGACAAACGGATTTTTTCGCTATTTGCCAAAATGTTTGTACCCACGCTGCTGGGTACGATGGCCATTTCGGCCGTTACGGTCGTGGACGGTATATTTGTCGGCCACGGTGTGGGGCCGGACGGCGTGGCGGCGGTCAATATCTCCGTGCCTGTGCTGGAAAGCATGTCGGGCCTCGGCATTATGGTGGGAGTGGGCTGCTCGGTGGTCAGCTCCATATATCTGGCGAAACGCAAGCTGCTGGCTGCCCGGCTGTGCATCACGCAGTCGCTCGTCGTCGCGAGCCTGCTGACGGTGCTGTTCTGCCTGGTGGTGCTGGGTGCTCCGCGCCGGACGGCGGCGTTTCTCGGGGCGTCGGATACGCTCATGCCGCAGGTGCTCGATTACCTGACGTGGGTGGTGCCCTGTTGCCTTTTCGAGATGTGGACGATGATAGGGCTGCTGGTGATTCGCCTGGACGGTTCGCCGCGTTACGCCATGTGGTGTAACGTTGTCCCTGCTGTGCTGAACATCGGGCTGGACTGGCTTTTCATCTTCCCGCTGGGCATGGGCGTGAAGGGGGCCGCCATGGCTACGGCGATTAGCGTCAGCATGGGCGGCCTGATGGCCGTGGTCTATCTGCTGTGTTTTGCAGACAAGCTGCGGCTCGTCCCTTTCCGGTTTACCTGGAGAAATCTGCGGCAGACCTTCCGCAGCGTGGTCCGGCAGTGTAAGATAGGCTTGTCGGCGTTGCTCGGCGAACTGACCCTTGCCGTCCTCGTGTTCCTGGGAAATCATGTCTTTATGCGATACCTGGGCGACGCCGGCGTGGGAGCGTTCGGCGTGGCCTGCTACTATACCCCGTTCTTTTTCATGATAGGCAACGCCATTTCGGAATCGGCCCAGCCCATCATCAGCTACAATTATGGCGCCGGCCGCCGGGAAAAGGTGCGCCGGGCCCGGCGGCTGCTGCTGGCGGTCGCGTTGGCCGTCGGCGTGGCCGTATCCTTGCTGTTTGTCTTCATCCCCGAACAGCTGGTCGCCCTTTTCATCGCTCCCGAAAGCCGGACGGGGCAGATAGCCATTGCCGGTTTTCCCTATTTTGCCCCGGGCATGTTGTTCTTTATCCTGAACATCGCCATCGTGGGCTATTATCAGAGCATCGAACAAATCGGGCGGGCGATGTGGCTGGTATTTCTCAGAGGCTTTGTCCTGTTGGTGCCCTGTTTTGTCTGGTTGCCGTAACTGCTCGACGTAAGGGGCATCTGGCTTGCGATGCCCGTGGCCGAAGCGGCAACGGTCCTGCTGGCTGCGGTCTCGTTGCACCGTTTCCATCGCGCCGGCGGCCGCTTGGAGCCGCGTTAAGGTTACAGCGAAACCTTTATTCCGTGTTGCGCCTTCGGCTTCGTCCATGGCAGGCCGGAGCGTGGAACCCGTCGGCGCGGTACGGCCGCTGGCCCGTTGGCCGGCCGGCGGCCCCGTTGTTTACCGGAAAAGTCCAATCGCCCCGCTGCGCGACGATTCGCAGCGGGGCGATTGGGCTGTCTGTCATTATGGCCGGCGGGCCGTTCTCCGGTGTGCTATGTCCACCCCCTCTCCGGCGGGCGTCCGCCTCGGGCGCCGGCGGGGGCGGCGTACGGAGCGGCAGGCTGCGGTTCAGCCTGCCGCGGGGCGTTGCAGGCGGGCGGTGATGTCGGAGAGAGTGCCGTCCGGCGCCACGCGGTAGAGGCGCTGGTTGGTTGCCGGCGAGCGCAGCGGCCCGCGGTCGGCGCGATAGGGGCCCAGCTTCACGTAGTCGAATGCGGCGGCGGGGAAACCGTCGGGCAGGTGTTCGCGACCGCTGTACCAGCCCGTGCGGAGCGGGCCGCAGTGGCGCTTCACGGCGGCCAGCAGGCGGGCCACGGCGATGGGATCGGCGTCGCCGCCCATGAGGGCCACGCACGTCACCTCGCCGCGGTAGCCGTCCGCCAGGGCCAGCAGGCGTTCCTCCGTCAGTTCCTCGCCCGCGTCCGTCTGGAGCCACGCGCTGTGGCAGCCGGGGCAGCGGTAGGGGCAGCCCGAGAGGTTGACGGCCAACGTCACTTCGTCGGGGAACTCCTGGAACACGATGTCGTGGTTCACGTACTTCAGCATGGCGCAGTAGCTTTTTCGGCGGTTTCCCGGAAGTCCTGCCCCGTGCGGACGTGGGCGTAGTGGCGGCGGGCGGCTTCCTTCTGACGGTCCAGGGAGAAGTTGGACACGCGCTTCAGGTAACCGATGATGCGCGTCAGGTAGTCCACGTCCTTCGAGTGACAGACGGGACACTCCCTGAGGTAACGCTTGTCGATGTGCCCGCAGGCGTTGCAGAGCGTGTTGGGAATGTTGAACGTGAAGTAGTTGCAGCCTTCGCAGGCCGCTACGCGCAGCAGCTGGCGGTACTGCGCGCGGCTCAGGTGCTCGTCCAGGTTGAGGTGGAGCGCCGATCCGCCGGTGAGGTGGGCTATGTAGCGGCGGCCGTGCAGTCGGAACTTTTCGATGACGTCGGTCGCCGGGTCCTCCACCACGTAGAAGTAGCTGTTGTAGCAGTCGCGCGGCACGCGGTAGCCGTCCTCCCGGTCCCAGCGGGCCATTTTCACGCCCACGTTCTCCGCCGGAATCATCTCGCAGTTGAAGAGTACGTCCTTCGAGCGGTAGCGGCGGTTGTAGCGCTCGATGAGGCCGAGCACGTCGGCGGCAAAGGCGGCGTAGGCCTCGTTGTCCGAGATGGTGAGGCCCAGGCTCTCGGCCGCCTCCACCAGTCCGTTCACCCCGATGGTCAGGTACTGGCGGCGCAGGTTGATGTAGCCGGCGTCGAAGAGCGGGAGCATGCCCTTGGCCTGGAGCTGGCGCAGGTTGGCGTCGTAGGCCAGCTGCACGCGGTGGGCCAGGTCGACGATTTCCTCCAGGAACTCCAGATAGGGCCGCCCTTCGCGCTCGGCCTGCTGTACGCAGCGGTTCAGGTTAATCGTCAGCACGCTCTTCGACCCCGTAGACACGCCGCCGGCGCCCAGTGTGTAGCTGAAGCCGTTGTCCTGGATCTCGTTGCGCAGGCGGCAGCAGGAGGAGAGCGAGTCGGCATTGTCGCTCATGTAGGTGAAGAAGGAGTGGCCGGCGGCGTACATCTCGGCCGTGAAGTCGGCATACTCGGCGTCGAGGGCGTCGCCGTCGCGCGTCAGGAGGGCCATCGTCTCGACCGGGAACGTCAGCACGGAGCGCGTGCGTTCGGCGTTGAACCACCGCATGAAGCGTTTCTGCAGCCAGCTCAAGGCCGCCCAGTGGGGCCGCGAGCCGTCCGGGAAGCGGAACTCGCCGAAGAGGCTCTCGAAATAGTAGCGGTCGTAGTAGGAAATGTTCCAGAAGACCGACTGATAGTTGCGCGCCCCGGCGGGCTGATTGATGGAGTAGACAATCTGCTCGAAGCAGTCCGTGACGACCTTGTCCACCGTGCGGCGGCGCAGTGAGAGGTCGGCCGGCGCCTCGGGGTGCAGGTAGTAGTCCTCGCCGTATTCCCGCTCGAGGAAGTAGTTCATGTAGAGGAGGAATTCCGGCGTGGCGCAGGCGCCGGACAGCATGCTCGAGACCATGAACACCATGTTGACGAAGCCGCCGCAGAACGACTTCAGGTTGGTCGGTGCCGACGCGTTGCCGCCGATGGAGCGCGTCCCGTGGAGCAGCCACGGGTACATCGTGATGGAGGCGCAGTAGTTCGCCAGGCTGGTCTCGTCGTTCTTGTAGAGGAAATGGCGCCTCAGGAGGTCGAGGTAGCGCTCGGCGGTCGGTTTGCCGTACATCTGCCGGATGCGGTCGCAGAGCAGGCGGCGGTTCAGGCGGATGAAGCCCGGCTTGGGCAACTCGCCGATGAGGGTCGCGATGTTCTTGTGCTCCACGTTGGCGTTGGCGTCGTATTTCGAGCCGGTGGCGGCGTTGGCCGAGGCGCAGTAGTCCGTCAGGAAGCGGAGGCGGGCCGCCGTCTCGCGGTCCTCGCCGTGGCGGTAGCGGTAGAGCATGAACGACTTGGCCGCGGCGAAGTGGCCCGCCGCCATGAGGGCCGTCTCCACCTGGTCCTGTATCTCCTCCACGCCCATGCCGTCGTGCAGGTCGAGGCGGGCGGTGAGGGCGTCGAGCGTGGCGTCGTCGGCCGGCCGGTCCACGGAGGCGAAAGCGCGCGCCATGGCCGAACGGATTTTGCTGAGGGCGAACGGTTCGGTCGAACCGTCGCGTTTCCGGATGCGGTAGGTTTCGGGAATCATGGTAGGGAAGTTAAGGAGCGTCCGGCCGGGGGCAGCGCAGCCGCGGCGGTGGGTCGCAGCGGGCAGGCGGCAGTCCGGGCGGACAGCCCGAGTGGCACAAACTGTGGGTAAAATTCCGGTTCAGTCGCCGCGGACCTTCCTGTTCCCGGGAAGTATCCGGACGGTAGCGGCAAACGGCAGGTCTTCTGACTTGTCCCTTCCCAAATCCCTTCCCGCACCGGTGGGGCGCAGTGGACGTAACGATTTGGAAATCACGACGGGACTTACAGCAGCGGGCACTGTCGCCGAGTTGCACGGCGTTCCCTCTTGGCCGCCGCACCCCAGGCGCGGCGGAACCGTTCCGCAGGGCAAAGGTAAGCAAAATATTCCGTCGCGTACCTCTCCCCGTCCTCCTTTTTTGGAAAATAATTTTATCGCATTGAGTTATAAAATTTTCCGTTTTGGAAAACTTTCCCGGATTTCCTCCGCTAAAAGTTCTCCGCAATCCCCTACGCCCGCTTCCCCCGGACGGCAGGCAGCACGCCCCTCGCCGCCGCCTGCATCGCCCGCCGGTTAGGGCGGAAAGCGCTGCCCGTAGCCGCCCCATCGCTCGTAGCCGCCGCCCCGCCGCCAGAAGCCACCGCCCAGCCGCCAGTGCCCGGGGCCTGGCTCCCGGGTCTGGCCGCCGCGCGTCGAAACGCCGCCGCCGGCCCCTCCCCACCTGTGGGCAGGGACAGACCGGCGGCGACCGGCGGCGCGGGGCCGAACTTGCGTTCAGCTTCCCGTTATTGCGGCTGTCCGATGTGGCACGACAGGGTGTCCGGGTTTTGCTCCAGCCGCATCAGCTCTCGCTGCGTCAGGGTCGGGCCCAGCGTCTTTTCTATGTAAATACTGCTGTTGTTCGACACGCTGGCGCCTGTCTGCACGCGGATAGCGAAATTGCGGGAGAAGCTGTACGACGCTTTGTCGAGGACTACGCCCTCCTTCGTGCGGTAGCTGACCACCATGAACGGGCTGAAGGGGACCGCCACGTCGGTCAGGGTTTTGGTCCAGGCGCTTTCGGTGAGCGTCTCCGACTGCAAGGCGCCGCTGGCGTCGCGGTAGGTCACGGTGACGTCGGACAGTTGGAACAGGTCCTTGAGGTCGCCGACGGTGTAGGTGACCTGGGCGGTGTTGTCGTCGGGCAAGGTCAACTGTTCTTCGTCGTCACAGGCGCAAAGCGGGAACGTGAGGAGGAGAGTGCTGAGTAGTAACAGCGGAATCGTCAAAATTCTTTTCATAAACAGGGATTTGGTGAGGTGGATAAAGAAATAAAATCTCTCGGTTCAGCAAAGATATAGAAAGGCGGGCGGCGAGCGAAAGAAAGACCCGTTTTTCTTTTCGTTCGTCCGGGCTGCCGCTTGACCTCGCGCAGCGGAGGTGGAGGAAGGCGGGGCACGGGCGATGGCGGGAGAAAGTTATCGGCGCCCGGTTGTCCGCGTTGTGCCCTGCGCTGTTTTGCTTCGTCCCTTTGCCGTCGTCCGGTTTCGCGTTTCTCTGAAAATCACCCCGTGCCTCGCTGTCGGGCGGAACAATCTGCCCGCCTTGTCGCTTGTCGCCGCCGGCCTGCTGTACGTTTTTCTGAAAATCATCCTGTGCGCCGCCGCCGTGCGGAACAATCTGCGCGCCCGGTCGCTCTTCTTCGCCGTCCTGCTGTACGTTTGTCTGAAAATCATCCCGCGCCCTGCCGCCGTGCGGAATAATCTGCCCGCCCTGTCGCTCTTCGGCGCCGGACGGCAGAATGTTTTTCTGAAAATCACCCCGCACCCCGCTGTCGGGCGAAACAATCTGCGCGGACGGTCATTCGTCGCCGTCGGCCGGCTGAATGTTCTTCTGAAAATCACCTCGTGTCCCGCTGTCGTACGGAACAATCTGCCCGGCCTGTCGCTCTTCGGCGCCGTCCGGTTGGACGTTCTTCTGAAAATCACTCCGCGCCTCGCTGCCGTGCGGAACAATCTGCGCGCCCGGTCATTCGTCTGCGCCGGCCAGCTGTACGTTTGTCTGAAAATCATCCCGCGTCCCACCGTCGTGCGGAACAATCTGCGCGCCCGGTCATTCATCGCCGCCGGCCGGGCGGGATGCTTCCGCCGTTTGAGGCGAAAAGGACGGGCCTTATTCCCGTTTTTACTGGGCCTATCCCCGTAATTTCTGGCCCTATTCCCGTGGTGGCAGGGACGGGGCCTGCCCGCAGGCCGCCGGATTTCCGCGAAGCGGGCCGGATGCTCCCGTCCGCGGCGACGGAGGGCGGGGGCGGAGGAATGCCGCCGGCTGCCGCGGGGTGGTCCACTGACGCCGCTGGCCCGGCGATGGCTGCCACGGGACGGTCCGCAGACATCGCAGGCCCGGCTATGGTGGCCGCGGGACGGTCCGCTGACGTCGCTGGCCCGGCTATGGCTGCGCCAGGACGGCGGACAGGCGGTGGGCCAATACGGCGTAGCCCGCCGGCGTCAGGTGGATGGCGTCGCCGCTGTAAAGCCCTTCGCGCAGGCGGCCGGCGGCGTCGAGGAACCACGGGGCGGGGTCGACGAACTCAGCGCGCCCGAAGCGGTGGCGCCGGAGCCGTTCGAGGACGTCCAGGCTGCGGCGGCGCAGGTCGCTCCCCTCCGTCCCCGCCGGCAGGAGCCCCAGCACGACGATGCGCGACCGGGGAAAGCAGCGCTCGGCCGCTGCTGTGACGGCCACGATGCCGGCCGCCACCTCTTCAGGATATTGCCCGTCGGACAGGAGGTTGTTCACGCCGATGGCAATGACGACGTTCTCGGGCCGGCAGTCGGCGTAGTGGCCCTGCTCCAGCCGCCAGAGCAGGTTTTGCGTGCGGTCGCCCGACACGCCGGCACTCTCCCACGTGCCCGCCCCGAAGGCGCTGTCCATGGCCGCCTGGCCCGGCCGGTAGGTGACGAGTTTCCGGCCGCCCCCGCAGCCTTGCGCGATGGAGTTGCCGAGCAACAGGAGCCGGAGCTGCCGCCCCGCCAGGGTAGCCGTGATATCGTCCGCCACGGCGTGCCACTCCGCCCCCTCGGCCCAGCCCGCCCCGGAGCGGTATTCGTTGCCCGGAACGGGACGCACCGCGTCGTCGGGCAGCCGGTCCGTGGCGCGGAGGATAAAGCGGACAATGGGCGAAGGGTCGGCCAGCGAGTGCGGATGGTGGCCCACGCCGGGCTTGTGTATCACGCGGAGGTCGCCGCCGTAGCGGCGCAGGGCCGCCTCGAAGCGCGCGGTGTTTTCGGCCACGGGGACCACGCTGTCCGCGTCGCCCACGACGTGGAGACAGGCAATGCCGGCCCGCGCGATGCGTTCGGCGTGGTCCAGCGGGTTGCCGCGCCAGGCCAGGGCCTCCGCCTCGTCCGCAAAGCCGTAGGCGGCGAGCAGCCGGGCAACGTCGGGGGCCGAGCCCGCCGAGGCGCCGCGCCCCAGGGGCCAGCTCGCGATGTCGAGCACCGGGGCGTCGGCATAGATGCAGGCCACGCGGCGCGGGTGGCGGGCGGCCCAGTTGTAGACGGCCAGGCCGCCGCGGCTCATGCCCTCAAGCACCACGCGGCGCGACAGGCCCGCGCGGCGCATCCGCTTGTAGAACGCGTCCCAGCGGTCCAGGTAGCGCGGCGCGCCGTAGCCGTCCGCCACGTCGCAGTAGGCCACGTGGAACCCCTGCTCCAGCAGGGCGATGTCCGTCTGCGGCTCGTGGTCCCAGAAGCGGGCCCGCAACACCCACGGCCGGCCGGGTGCCTCGTGGCGCGGCCGCACCAGTTTGCAGGCCACGCCGTCCGTCTCGAAGTCGTAGCCCTCGAAACCGTGGAAGCAGAACGGCCGGGCCTGGCGCAACGTCCGCAACGGGCGCGGACGGGCCGCCGCGGCCATGCGACGGACGTATTGCCCGATGCGATGGGCCATGAGTCCCGCACCGATAGCCGACGGGTGGAGGCGGTCCGGCATGAGGGCCGCGTCCCAACGGTCGCCGAAGAGGTCCGTGAGGCGCACGATGTCGTATCGCTCCTTCCAGGCCAGCTCCTCCACCGCCGGGCAGACGTCGCGCTCGATGCGTTCCGGGCTGATGGTGCCCGCCTCTTCCAGGAAGCAGCGCACGGGCGTGAGCAGCACGACGCGGGGGCGAGACGGCAGGTCGCGGTAGGCGGCGGCCAGGCGGCCGTAGTCCGCGAGAAAGGCCTCGCGGCCCTTCCAGTTCTGCGGCTTCGTGTCGTTCGTACCCATCTTGAGCAGCACAATGTCCGGCGCGAAGTCCAGCGAGGCGCGGTAGGCCGCGGTCGCCGTGTAGGGATGGTCGCCCCGGGGTGACGCCGTTGTGGCCGAGACGCCGAAGTTGCGCACCTCGTAGCCCTCGCCCAGGTAGGCTTGCAGCTGGGCCGGATAAGCGTTGGCCTCGCGGTTGGGAATGCCCGCGCCGAAGGTGATGCTGTTGCCGACGCAGGCCACACGTACCGGCACGCGCGCGGAGCGCTTCCGGCCCGCGCTTTTCAAGGGCAGGAGGCAGAGGAGAGAGAGGAAAATCCAGAAGTTCCAGTTTTTCATAGGATGAAGGAGTAAGCAGGAAAACGGTCGGCGTAGCGGCCGCGATGATCCGCCGGTGCTGCGCCGCTGTAAAAGTAGGCAATTTCCGCGCATCCGTATCCGCCGCCGTCCGATTTTCTGTGCCCGGGTGTGCCGCGCTTGGGCGAAGAGGGCCGTTTCGCGGCGGGGCGCTGGCTGCGTGCGGCGGGGGGATGGCTGCGCAAGGCGAGGGAATGACAGCACGCGGCGGAACGATAGCGCGGTTTGGTCCATTGCGGCTTCTGGACATTCCCGGAAAGCGAGGAACAGGGAGCGGCGGAGCGGCTGCCTGTGAGGAGCGTGCCGCGACGAAGGGCCGGAGCGTCCGGACCGCAGGAGGGGCGAGGAGATTGCGGCGTTTCGGTCGGTCGGCCATGGATAGCGGTCCGTTGCCGCCGACGTGCAGGGGCGGGCAGTTGGGGCGATTGGAGCTCGGGAGGGCTGAGCCGCCCGACAGAACGGAGAGGGGCGAGGGGATTGTGGCGTTTCGGCCGGTCGGCTATGGATAGCGGTCCGTTGCCGCCGACGTGCAGGGGCGGGCAGTTGGGGCGATTGG
>OHMX01000871.1_pt1 | contig 11815 bp, 9 predicted proteins | sample 1569471 | NCBI WGS metagenome assembly OHMX01 (sample SAMEA3879547, study PRJEB24766) | human gut metagenome | biome: human-associated habitat; feature: feces | place: USA | collected 1985/1987
AAGGATGTGAAGGCGATCGTCATCGCCTGCAACACCGCCACAAGTGTTGCAGCCTCGACACTGAGACAGCAGTATCCTTCCATACCGATCATCGGTATTGAACCGGCTCTGAAGCCTGCGGTTCTGTGGAAGGAGCACGACAAGGTAGCTGTCATGGCCACCCCTGCCACACTGGCTCTACCTAAATTTCATGAACTCATGAAACATTATTCAAAGGAGTCCGATATTTACCCGGTTCCATGTCCGGGCCTTGCGGATTATGTGGAAAAGGGAATTTTCGATGGTGAGGAGATCACTGAATTTCTGAAAGGACTGCTCGCCCCATCTCTGGAGAAGCATGTGGATGCCATCGTTCTCGGTTGCACTCATTATCCATTTGTGGAGAAGGTTATACAGCGTATTGCCGGACCTGACGTGAAGATCTTCAATGGAGCCCACGGCACCGCCCTGGAGCTTCAGAGGAGACTGCGCATCGCTGAGCTTCTCACGCCTTCCATAGAGAAGGGCACTGTGGAGTTCTACAGCAGCAGTACAAACCCTGAAACCATTAAACTTTGTCACCAATTGTTTGAAGCGTGAAAATATATATCTATGCCACAATCACTCAAAATGCATAACAGGTTACAGGCATATTTACCTAAAAATATAAGTCCATGTAGGTACATGGGCAATCGGTAGTGAATACATCCGAACTTCGGCAGTTTCTGTGCTAAGGCGTCGCACGCAAACGCTCTTATCGCGTGCAGAGCCGCATGCATATAGAAACTGTTGAAGTGACAGATGTAGAACGCGATTGAACATGTACCTACATGGACTTTATTTGGGTAAATATGACTGTAACCGTCCGTCAAAATGCATATGGGTGATCCCAGACTTTGAGTTTCGTGCCGATATCATGTACAAGAGCGTAGGTGTAACACTCATATGCCCAGGCGACGTCCTCTGTCGGCATGCCCTCTATGGATACGAGGATGATCTCGTCGTCGGATTCACGGCCAGGCTTCTTGCCACGGATTATCTCCCCGAATGTAGTAAGGGAATCCCTCTCTATCAATCCATCCTGCACCATGTATACGAAGTCCTCTCCCATGCAGCCTGTGTGGAGTCTGTCGCCATTTTCATCGTATCCAACATTATCTTCCTCTGCGTAGTTCTCGTACATTCCGTAGTTGTCTATGACTTTTTTCAGGTCAACAATGCTCTTATGCTCCATATTGAAGGTACTTGTAGAGATGACCAGCGCTCCGGGCTTGAGCCACTCTCGCTTGTACTCTGGCCACTCGCCCTCCTTGCATGAGACTGCCTCAGTTATGATGTCGGCATCCTTAAGTGCCTCCTCCATATCCTTGCACAGAACTATATTTTTTACCTGAGGATAATTTTCCTCTATGTACTCTTTCATCTTAATCGCATTTGCCGATGTCGGTGAGCTGCCCTTTATCTTGATGGTGTCTATGTCAAATCTCTGTGACATGATGGCTCTGAGACTTGATCTGCATATGACTTCAGGGCCGACCAGTGTGAGCACCTTTGAGTCATTCCTTGCCAGAAGCTTTGCCGCAAGTCCCGGCATAGCACCTGTTCTCATAGAACTAAGAAGATTTCCGGACATATATGCCAGAGGTTTTCCTGTCTCCACATCGTTGAGCATCATCATCAGTATGGAGCGTGGAAGTCCTATCGATCTGTTGTTGCCATTTGATCCATACCACTTTTCACCTGCCACATGAAATCTGCCGCCAAGATATGCCGGCATGGCGATGAATCTCCTGTCTCTGGCATTGTTGACCGGGAAATTCTCTATCGGTGACTTCTTTGGGAAGTACAACATAAGGCCATGTGCGTCATTGTACGGACCACCCATGAGGAAATCTCCGTCCTCCATGAGTCCCATGGTCTCCTCCATGACATCCACACATCTTCCCGGGTTGAGAACACCCGCATCTATCATATCCTCCTCGCTGAGGTAGAGGAAGCTTATATTCTGCTTGTCTGTTTCTATATTGCTCTTTCTTCCTGCCGCTTCTGATTCTACATCTCGGTTCTTCATAATCCTTACCAAACCTTTCTCTCGTCATATATCAGCTGTTTTTTATTATTTTGCCGTGAATCTCATTTGACGCACGACACATGATCACTATACATACAATGGACACTGCACTTATCACTACGCTGGAATCCATGAGCACTGTAAGTCCGTATCTGGAATTTATCCATCCACACAGCAGAGCTCCTATCCCCTCTCCGGCTCCCACCGTAAATGCGTTTATCAATGACATTCCCTTCACAACATCAGCGGGTGACAGCATCTCTTCTATAAGATACACACTTCCGGAATAGAATAACCCAAAGCCCAGCATCTCGCATCCCTGGGATATGACGATCACCCACACATTGTCCGAGAATGCCGCGAACATGTTCTTGAATGTCATGAACACCGCACAGCACAGCATTATCTTGTCAAGAGATATCCGCTTTCTGAATTTTATGAGCAGGAATGCCGACGGGACTTCACTGACCGCCATCACGAACTCAGCCAGTCCATAATGGAAATTATTGCCACCCAGGCGTTCAAACACATTTATCAGGAATGTCGTTCCAACATTATATCCCATGAACATAACCGCTGAACCTATGAGAAACCACCTGTACTTCGGGTATGTTGTGAGCGGATATCCTGCGGTGTGTACCTCTGTTTTCCGGGTCTCCGTGATGTTTGCTGCAGCTATTCTCTCTCTTGCGCCCAAAGCCCTGCGATCGCTGCAGGATGATGTATCATCCATGACCAGCAGCACCGCCAGCATCATGGCGGTGAACAGCATCTGTAGTATCAGAAGCCTGTTCGCATCATACCTGTCACAGAACACCCCAAACAGCACACATGCCACAGCCCACGCGCAGGAACCTGCTGCCCTGCATATAGGGTAGTTGATATTTCTGCCGCCGTTCATATACTTTATGGACAGGGAATCTATAAGCGGTGATATGCATGTAAATGTTGCACCAAATCCGATGAACAGCATCACTGTCTGCACAAACGATAATTTATACTCATAAAAAACAAATGTCAACAGCAGCGCCACAGCAGTCAGCACTGAGATGATATATTTTAACTGGATACGTTCTGCATGCCGGTCGGAAAATACACCTATGATTATCTGAAACACTACAGTTGAAAATAATTTTACCGCATTTATTACTCCTATCTGTCCGTCCGTAAAACCTTTATACTGCAGCATCTGCGTGAGGTATGCGTACGCAGATGCCGCACAGGTCCAGAACATCATCTGTAATATTGCATATTTTATATTGAGCTTCGCGTTTTTCTTTTTTATAGATGTGTCTACGCGTATCTTCTTCTGCAATCCCATAGGCTGTTCCTATCTGGATGATTTGATCTCCATGACCGCATCTGTCTCAGCTGATATCGCATCTGCATCAAATGTATTTATCATAAATATTCTCTTCTTCATATCATCTGTGAGCACACACAGTGGACTGTTTTTCAGGTCATCATCCAGATATTCTACTGCTGCCTTATTGGCACAGATGAACTGAAATTCATTTGTGAGTTCTGCGGATATGTCAGGTCTCAATATAAAGTTAAGGAACAGCTCTGCCTCCTCTTTGTGCTTTGAGCCTTTGAGCAGGACCATTGTATCCATTGAGAGTGAACACTGCTCACCATCCATGACTACCTCAAGATCCGGATTCTCCTTCATCGCCTGAAGTGCCTCGCCGCTGTACATGAGAGCAACTGCTACCTCTCCCTTTGCCATACTGTCTCTCGTGTCTGTTGACGCTGCAAATGCCTTGATATATGGATTCAGCCCACTTATATAATCCTTTGCCTTTGCAATATCATCGAGGTTGCCCGATGTAGGATCAAGGTCGCATCCCAGCAGACCTACACTCATAATAGCCTGGGAATCATCCACAAGCAAAATATTATTCTTCAGATTATCATTCTTCAAGTCGTCCATCTTATGGATCTCTATACCATAGTCGTCCAGCATCTTTTTATTTGCTATCCATACACAGGATGTTCCCATATATGGAACACAGTACTCTCCATCCGGATCACACTGCATTGTCCTGTAAGTCTCATCGATATTGTCATAATTGGTGATCACATCCTTGTCCAGAGGCTCAAGCAGATCATTTGCCTTCATAGATTCTATGTAGAAGTTTGAAGGTACTGCAATGTCATATTCTGATCCGCCTCCCGCCATGAGCTTTGCCAGCATCTCGTCATTCGACTCAAATGTAGTCTCCACTACCTTTATGCCATATTCCTCCTCAAATTTATTGAGAACATCTTCACTCATATACTCTGACCAGTTGTACAGATATATCTCCTTTGCGTATCCGTCTGCAGTTTTCTCTTCTGAATCGTTGCCACATGCTGTCATCGTAAATACCATTGTCGCTGCAAGTGCTGCAGCCATCATTTTTTTGATTTTTCCTCTTATCATAGTCATTTCCTCCTTTTATTGAACACCAGTCTGGTTGTTTATTCTTACGCCCAGACTTTCTCACCACATATATAAGTGGCTGTAACCTGTGTCTTGTAGATGTCTTCCTTCGGGATAGTAAGGACATCCGAATCCAGCAATACGAAGTCGGCATCCTTGCCTGCTTCAAGGGAACCCTTTGTCTTCTCAAGCCTGTTCTGGTATGCTCCGCCATATGTGAGGACCTGAAGACCATCCTCAACACTTATCGTCTCGCCGGCACCCATCTCTTCCATCTCCGGATGTCCGGGCTGTTTTCTGTTCACCATGAGATGAAGTGCATCCATAGTTCTCGGTGGAACCGTTACAGGGAAGTCGCTGGCACAGCTTGTGACGATTCCAGCATCTGTGATGGATCTCATATAGTATTCCTTGGAGGCTCTTTCTTCTCCGAGAAATGGCTTCTCCAAAGTGTCATAATACACTCTGTTCCTGAAGTGCCAGTATGGATTGGTGACTGCCACCACACCAAGGCTCTTCATCCTGTCCACATGCTCCGGCACCATGACCTGAAGATGTGTTATGGCATTTCTGTAATCCCTGTCTGTCTCTGTCTGTCCGTACTCATATGCATTCAGCACCTCGTCTATCGCAGCATCGCCGATCGCGTGTGCATGTACATCGTATCCCGCATCAAGAGCACGTTTCACCGCCGCATTTGTCCTCTCCTGGCTGAGCATCGGCTCACCCTTATCTCTTGGGGCATCCGCGTAATCATCTCTGAGAAAAGCTGTATGACCTTCCACTACTCCATCTGCAAATATCTTTAACGTGTTCACCTGTATCTTAGGAACATACCGGAACTTCTCATGATACTTTGCAAGTTCAGCAAACACATAGTCCTCATCATCAACAGGCTCTAGTGTGTAACCTACCCTGAATGTCACCTTCAGTTTTCCCTCGCTGTTAAGCTTTGCATATCCGGCAAATCTTCTGTCATAGTTCTGTTTCTTGTCAAACATTGGCTCAAATGCTATTGTGATGCCATTTGACAAGGCTATATCCTGATAACATTCTATGGCATGTGCAAAGTTGTCAGCAGTCATCTCAGGCAGCACCGCACTGAACAGATTGCCCGCCATCTCCTTGAACCATCCCGTTGGTCTGCTTGTTCCCGGATACCTCACTATCACACCATTTGGAACCTCTGCGGTAGTTTCATCAATCCCGACAAGTTCCATGGCTTTGCTGTTCACCCAATATGAGTGGTGATCCTCGCTTATCATGACCATCGGCACATCCGTCGATATGTCATCCAGTATGTCAGCTGTCGGTCCCAAGGATCCAAATACTCCATTTTCAAAACCGGAACCGCTCACAACCTTCTCGTCAGGGTGGCTCGCCATATAATCTTTTATCGCCGTCACATAATCGTCTGTGCTCTCCTTATTTGCAAGGCTGACACCGTACACTATCTCAGTGGTGCTTGATATGTGTGCATGTCCCTCTGTCATTCCCGGTATCACAAGTCCTTTGTCATGTTCTATAACCTGAGTATTTTCGCCTGCATAGCGTTCTGAACCGGCTCTGTCACCCACGTATATGATCTTTCCATCGGCGACCGCCATAGCCTGCGCCAGACTGCGTTTGCTGTCTGCCGTATAGATTTTTCCATACACTATAAGGTCTGCTGTCATCTTTGTCGTTTCATCCATTTGTTACGCCTCCTTGCCATATATGTCTTCGGAACATATTCTGTATTCCCGAATTACTGCGCATCTATCTTACGGATGTCTCTTATCTCCCTGCGCTTTGATATAAACCTTCCAAGTGCCCCCGCAAGGAGGTAGATCACAACTATTCCGACTATCATCAAAGTTGATATGACATATACATTTGTTGTGATCTTGCCTCTGACCATTCCGTATACCTTGATAGGGAACGTGATATCCCCGGCTCCGGATACGAAGTAGCTGATTATTACATCATCTATCGAGAGAGTTATGGATAGCAGCGCTCCGGATATGATTCCAGGTGTCAGCATCGGGATGGTGACACGCTTTAACGTATGCCACTGATTTGCCCCGAGATCCATGGCAGCCTCCTCTATAGAGCTGTCAAAATTCGCAATTCGTGATCTCAGTGTGATGATGACAAATGGCAGACAGAATGTAACGTGTGCGAACACCATGGTCGCAAATCCCATGGTCATGCCCATCTTGGAAAATGATGCAAGAGATGCAAGTCCTATGACAAGCTCCGGGATGACTATCGGCACGTACAGAAGTCCGTTGATAAACTTCTTGAGCTTGAACTCGTACCTGTAAAGTCCTATGGTTGCCAGAGTTCCTAGAACCACCGATATGACCATAGACACTAACGCCAGCTCTATGGACAGCCAGAAGTTCTTCAGAAGTGAGTCCCCCTGGAACACCTCCAGATACCACTTGAGTGTGAATCCGTCAAACACCATATTTGTATTGTTCTTGTTGAACGAGAACAGGATGATGACAAATACCGGCATGTACAGGAACAGATATACAAGTGCCATGAATATGATCGATCCCGCGCCCATCTTCTTCTTTTCTTTTCGCTTCATATCCATCCCTCCTTATGCCAGATCATCCAGATCTCCAACCCTGCTGTACGCCTTCAGCACAACCAGAGTGAAGATGATCAGAAGTACCGAGAACGCTGCGCCCAGTGGCCAGTTACGTGCCACAAGGAACTGGTTCTGTATCAGATTGCCAAGATATGCCGCGCTGCCGCCGCCCATGACATCCGATATGAAGAATGCTCCAAGGCTCGGTATGAATACCTGTATCGTTCCTGCAAATATTCCCGGGAGCGTCATCGGGAGTATGACTCTGATAAATGTTTTTATCTTTCTTGCCCCCAGATCGTATGATGCCTCAACCAGCGAATGATCAAGCTTTGATATGCTGCTTGTAAGCGGCAGTACCATAAATGGGAAGAAGGTATACACCATGCCGAAGAGGACTGCCCCCTCCGAGTACATCATCTGTATCGGCTGGTCTATGATTCCTATCTTCATCAACAATGTATTTACAAAGCCGCTGTCTCTCAGTATATTTGACCATCCATTCAGTCTGATGAGACCATTTACCCAGAATGGCAGCATGATGAGAAGTGTGAGCATTCCGCGTATCTTGTCCGGCACCTTGCACAGCATGTAAGCAAATGGATAAGATATGATGAGGCATATCACGCTTGTCTCAAATGCCATGACAACCGACTTCCACATGACCGTCAGATACAGCGGATCAAATATCTTCTTATAACTGTCAATTGAGAACTTGCCGACAACTCCGCCATATGCACCCTTCGTCATAAAACTTATGACCACAACATATATAAGTGGGATGAGAAGGAAAAACAACAGCCACAGGGATGTTGGACCAACCATACATAATATCGGCAGAGTGTTCTTTTTCTCCTTTTTCTTTTTTTCTTTCATAGCAAAGCCTCCTTGCATAGCCGAAACTAAATCCGGTTATCATTACACGCAGATATTTCTTATTTAAGAACTGCATCCTCTATGGCGTCGTACATCTTATCCTCCTTGGTGTGTATGACAACCGCCTTGTCCGGCTCCCAGTACACTGACACTGCCGTGCCATCAGGATATACCGTGGCATCAGGATGATTGTTGACCTTGACTTCCTTGCCATTTGGCAGTTCCACTATAGTCTTAAGGACCGAACCAACATAGATCTGATCCTTGACGATTCCTTTCAGTGTAAATCCATCCACCGGCTTGTCTGACAGATGCGTATTTTCGGGACGTACCGATATGTACACGATCTCTTCCTTAACAAATCCCTCGCCCTTCGCTCTGACCTTTCCATTCTCCATCGTAAGCCCAAGATCAGTGCCTTCTATGGTGTCCACATTTGCCTCGAATATGTTGGACTCTCCTATGAAGCTTGCAACAAATTTGGTCTGTGGGTTCTCGTATATCTCTTTTGCCGTACCGATCTGCTCGAAGTGTCCCTGATGCATGACAGCTATCCTGTCGCTCATGGTAAGCGCCTCCTCCTGATCATGGGTTACATACACAAATGTGATTCCCAGCTTCTTCTGCAGCCTCTTGAGCTCCACCTGCATCTGCTTTCTGAGTTTCAGATCAAGTGCTCCGAGTGGCTCATCAAGAAGCAGTACATTTGCTCCTGAGATCATCATCTTGGAGAGCAGGCAGCGCACTTTCTCTCCTCCGGAAAGGACTCTGACACGTTTCACGCCGTCCTCACCGGCAAAAAGCATTCTTCCGAGGAAACCACGGACATAAGTAACATCTTTCTCTTCAGAATACTGAGTCAGCCATTCTGTGATATTATAATCATTATCAAATTCTCCACCGAAATCTTTCGGGAAATAAGCCTGAGAGGTTGTAACGCCCCATTTGTAAGTCCCTTCATCCGGTTCCATTTCACCGATCAGGATCTTAAAGAGGATCGACTTTGCAAATTCATTGCCTCCGACAAAAGCAACTTTATCTTCACGTCCAAGAGTAAAGCTGATATTATCAAGGATTTTTTCTCCGTCGATGGTCTTGGAAAGTCCTTCTACGGTCAGGACTTCATTTCCAATTTCACGGTTCGGACGGAAGTCGATGTAAGGATATTTACGGCTGGAAGGTCTGATCTCATCAAGCTGGATTTTCTCCAGGGCACGCTTTCTGGAAGTAGCCTGTTTGGATTTGGAAGCATTGGCACTGAACCGGGAAATAAAGTCCTGAAGTTCTTTGATCTTTTCTTCTTTTTTCTTATTAGCTTCTTTCATCTGACGGATGAGGAGCTGGCTGGATTCATACCAGAAATCATAGTTTCCAGAGAATAACTGAATTTTCGCATAATCGATATCTGCGATATGAGTACATACCTTATTTAAGAAATAACGGTCATGGGATACAACGATGACCGTGTTGTCAAAGTTGATCAGGAATTCTTCTAACCAGTAAATAGCGTCTAAGTCTAAGTGGTTGGTAGGCTCGTCAAGCAGCAGGATATCTGGATTTCCGAATAAAGCCTGTGCAAGTAAGACTTTGACTTTCTGAGAACCGTTTAAGTCAGCCATCTTTGTATAATGGATATCGCTAGGAATTCCAAGACCATTTAATAAGGTAGCAGCATCAGATTCTGCTTCCCATCCATTCATATCAGCAAATTCGCCTTCTAATTCACTAGCACGGATGCCGTCTTCGTCTGTGAAGTCTTCCTTCGCATATAAAGCTTCTTTTTCTTTCATGATCTCGTATAATCTTTGATTACCCATCATAACCGTATCAAGGACGATATGATCATCATACTGGTAGTGATCCTGTTTCAAAACAGAAAGACGCTGTCCAGAAGTAATGGATACATCTCCTTTTGAAGGTTCGATCTCTCCGGAAAGAATTTTTAAGAAAGTGGATTTACCTGCTCCATTGGCACCGATCAGTCCATAGCAGTTACCTTCTGTGAATTTAATATTTACATCTTCGAATAAAGCACGTTTTCCTAAACGTAAAGTTACATTATTTGCCTGAATCATTGTATAACCTTTCTTTTTGATTTATAATTAAATAGAATGCTCTTTTCATTTTACAGAAAAGCTAGAGTTTTTCAAGTAAAATTTGCATTGTGCAAGTAAAAATACTTGACAAAGGCAGTGAAATTCGCTAAACTAACATCTGGTAAAGGAAAATTGCTTTACAGGAGTATCAGATGGAACGAATCGTAGAACAGAATTTATTATATGATTTTTACGGCGAATTGCTGACAGCACATCAGAAGGAGATATATGGTGAACATATTTTGAATGATATGACAGCCACAGAGATCGCAGCTGAGTTTGGAATTACCAGACAGGCGGTGCATGATATGATCCGAAGATGTGATAAGATCTTGGCAGATTATGAAGCAAGACTTCATCTGGTAGCGAAGTTTTTGACGGCCAAGGAGAAGATCAAAGAGATCCATACCTTATCCAGAAGGCTTCTTAAAGAAGATAAAGAGCAGATGGAAGAAGATATCAGACAAATAGAATCTGTATGTAATCAGGTTTTAGAAGATTTATAACTTAGATGAGGTGAATCAATGGCATTTGAAAGTTTATCCGAGAAACTTCAGGGTGTATTTAAGAACTTAAGAAGTAAGGGCCGTTTAACAGAAGATGATGTAAAAGCGGCAATGAGAGAAGTTAAAAGAGCTTTACTTGAAGCTGATGTTAACTTCAAAGTTGTAAAGACATTTATCAAATCTGTACAGGAAAGAGCTGTAGGACAAGATGTTCTGAATGGTTTGAATCCGGGACAGATGGTGATCAAGATCGTAAATGATGAGCTGGTCAACCTGATGGGAAGTGAGACAACAGAGCTTCCGATCAACGATGACAGAGATTCAGCTTCGTCCAGGTAATGAAATTACGATTATTTTGATGGCAGGTCTTCAAGGTGCTGGTAAGACAACAACATGTGCAAAACTTGCCGGACAGTATAAGAAGAAAGGAAAACGACCATTATTGGTAGCCTGTGATGTATATCGCCCAGCGGCGATCAAACAGCTTCAGGTCAATGGAGAGAAGGTCGGAGTACCAGTATTTACAATGGGAGATAAGCAGAATCCAGTGGATATTGCAAAGGCTTCCGTAGAACACGCACAGAAGAATGGAAACAATATCGTGATCCTAGATACAGCAGGACGTCTTCATATTGATGAGAATATGATGACAGAGCTGGTTGAGATCAAAGAGAATGTGGATGTATTCCAGAGTATTCTCGTCGTTGATGCCATGACAGGACAGGATGCTGTCAATGTGGCAAAAGAATTTAATGAGAAAGTCGGCGTCGATGGAATTATCATCACGAAGATGGATGGTGACACCCGAGGTGGTGCAGCACTTTCTATTCGTTCTGTAACAGGAAAGCCGATTTTATATGTAGGTATGGGAGAAAAACTGGAAGATCTTCAGCAGTTCTATCCAGACCGAATGACAAGCCGAATCCTTGGTATGGGAGATGTATTGTCACTGATCGAGAAAGCAGAGCAGACGATCAATGAGGAAGACGCACTTCGTATGACTGAGAAGATGAAGAAGGCTGAGTTTGATTTTAACGATTTTCTTGATCAGATGGATCAGATGAAGAAGATGGGTGGATTATCCAATCTGTTATCTATGATCCCTGGTGTCGGAAACAAGATGCAGGGACTTGATATTGATGATGGTATGATGGATAAGACAGCGGCGATCATTTATTCCATGACTAAAGAAGAACGTGCTAATCCTAAGATCATCAATGCTTCAAGAAAGAGAAGAATCGCAGCAGGAGCAGGAGTTCCAATCGCGGAAGTTAACCGCTT
>OHMX01000877.1_pt1 | contig 11699 bp, 6 predicted proteins | sample 1569471 | NCBI WGS metagenome assembly OHMX01 (sample SAMEA3879547, study PRJEB24766) | human gut metagenome | biome: human-associated habitat; feature: feces | place: USA | collected 1985/1987
CGAGAGCAGGATACAGAGTGCCGCCGACAGATCAGCCGCAAATCCCTGGTATTTCTCAAGCTTTACCATATCCATTCCAACAGACTTGATGATCTTCTTTCCTCCAATTGATGTTCCAAGTCCCATGACAACCGAGCAAAGTATCATCATCCATATTGGTATCATTACATTTTCTGCACTGCTCTGTCCATTTACGAGAAACAGCCCAAGCAGGAGAACTCCCAGGAACTTCTGACCGTCCTGGGCTCCGTGCATGAATGCCACCGCCGCCGAGCCGGCCACCTGTGCTTTTGAGAAGAAAGCATTTGTCTTTCTTCTGTCAAAGCGGTAACAGATAACCGCGAGCAGCTTGCACACCACAAATCCGACTGCGAATCCGAGAACGGTTGACAGCACAAGACCATATATTACTTTTATCCACTCTGAAGGATTTACACCGTCCAGTCCTCCCTGAAGTGCTATGGCTGCGCCCGTAAGTCCGGCTATCAGTGCATGGCTCTCACTTGTTGGTATGCCAAATGCCCATGCACCGATTGCCCATATTACGATCGCCGTCATTGCCGCACACAGAGCGATCATAGCTGAGTCTGTGTCACCGCCGAAATTCACCATGTTCTTGATAGTCATGGCTACCTTTGAATTGACAAGCGACATGATAAGCACCCCAAGGAAATTGCAGGCAGCCGCCATAATTATCGCCTTATCCACATCTATACATCTGGTAGACACACACGTCGCTATGGCATTTGGTGCATCCGTCCATCCATTTACCAGAATTACTCCAAGTGTCAGCAGGACGGCGATCAAAAGCGCCGGATGGCTCACAACCTGCTCTGCAAAATATGAAAATGTAATATTCTCCAGCATGTCTATCTCCTATTATCCTGTATGGCCTTAATGATCTGTATTATCGCAGTTGGTGCAAATGCAAGTCCCGCTATCTTCAGCACATCCGCTGCTCCAAGACTTACCACGCTGAACAGACTGTGAAGTCCCGGTATGAACAGGACCGCAGCCAGAAATGCCACTCCGGCTAAAAATGCATATACGCTGTATTTATTTGATCTAAATCCAAGCTTAAACATCGACTCCTCACTTCTGCAGTTAAAACCGTGGAACAGTCTGGCAAGTGTCAGTGTTGCAAATGCCATGGTAGTGGCTTTTGCCGGACTTACCGGCAGTCCAAGATGGAATGCTGTCATGGTCGCTATAGCGATGAGAAGGCCCTCCGAGAGCATCTTTGCCATAAAGTCAGATGTCAGTATTCCCTTCTTAGGATCCCTCGGTTTTTCTGAGAGCAGCGATGGATCAGCCGGCTCCATTCCTATCGCGAGCGCAGGAAGAGAATCTGTGAGCAGGTTGATGAACAACAGATGTACAGGTGCAAACGGAACAGGCAGGGCAGCTATCGAGGTATAAAGCACCGCCAGTATTCCAGCTGTGTTTCCTGACAGCAGGAACAGTATCGCATTCTTTATGTTCCTGTATACATTTCGTCCATTTGACACCGCCTTGATGATGGTTGCAAAGTTGTCATCTGACAGTATCATAGCCGCCGCGTCCTTGGACACCTCCGTGCCGGTTATTCCCATGGCAACACCTATGTCTGCTTTCTTGAGTGCAGGGGCATCATTGACACCATCGCCTGTCATGGCTACTATATTGCCGTTCTTCTGCCATGCATCGACTATCCTTATCTTATTCTCCGGTGACACCCTGGCATATACAGATATCTTTGTTATGTCACGTGCAAGCTCCTCATCAGACAGAGCGTCAAGCTCCTCTCCCGTGAGTGCCATGTCCCCATCTTCGTATATTCCGATCTGCTTCGCTATGGCAACCGCTGTGATCTTGTGGTCTCCAGTTATCATGACCGGCTTTATGCCCGCACGCCTTGCATCGGCAACCGCTGCCATAGACTCCGGACGTGGTGGATCCACCATGGACACAAGTCCAAGAAATGTAAATCCATACTCTGTATCAACACCCAGTACCTCATCACTTTCCTTATATGCAAATGACAGTACACGGAGGCCATTCTCTGAGAATGCCTTGTTCTGAGCCTTGATCTTCGCTTTTTCTTCATCTGTCATAGGCTTTACGCCATCGCTGTATCTCACGCTCACGCATCTGTCAAGCAGCACATCCACAGCACCCTTGGTGAGTATGGTCGGAACCCCATGAAGCAGATACTTTGTACTCATAAGCTTTCTGTCCGAGTCGAACGGAACCTCCTCCATTCTGTCCATGCAGTCCCTGAGTACATCCTCCTTCAGACTCCATTTTACAGTCTCCGCAGGAACAGAGATACCTGTACCATCCGTCTCCATGCCTGGCATCATGTGGACCTGACGGAACATCTCAAGCAATGCATATTCCGTCGGATCTCCTATTCCTTTTCCATCCACTATGCTGGAATCATTGGTGAGAACCGCATCATATAGCAGATACCTGTGGAGCTGGTTATGGGAATCAAGCTCCTCCGGCTTGTAAAGTTTTCCATCCAGATATATCTCCTGCACGGTCATCTTGTTCTGTGTAAGTGTTCCGGTCTTGTCTGAGCAGATGACTGACACACATCCAAGGCTTTCAACCGCCTTGAGGTTCTTGATGATCGCATTCTCCTTCGCCATCTTCTGGGTGCCAAATGCCTGCACGATGGTAACTATCGAACCAAGAGCCTCTGGTATAGCTGCAACTGCAAGGGCGACTGCGAACATCATGGAATCAAGCACCGCCATCTTCCTGTATATACAGAGGACAAATACCAGCGCGCACACGATCATAATGAATGCCGCAAGCCTTGCACTGAACTTGTCAAGGCTCTCCTGAAGCGGAGTCTTTCTCTCCTTTGCCGCATTCATAAGTCCTGCGATCTTACCAAGCTCCGTATCCATTCCTGTTCCGGTCACAAGCACCTCTGCTCGTCCGTATGTAACAAGACTTCCTGAATACACCATATTTGTCCTGTCTGCAAGAGGCACGGAACCTTCTATTATTGCATCATTCTTTTCCACATTTGTAGATTCTCCGGTGAGTGAACTCTCATTTACCTGGAGTGAGAAGTTCCTGAGTATCCTTCCATCGGCAACTATCATATCGCCCGCCTCGAGCAGCACGATATCACCCGGAACTATCTCGCGGGACGGAAGCTCCTGCTTCACACCATCTCTCATAACTTTTGCATTTGGGGATGAAAGCTGTTTCAAACTGTCAAGCGAACGCTCAGCTTTCACATGCTGCACCGTTCCAAGCACAGCATTCATAACGAGTACCGCCAAGATTACTATGGTACTCTCGATATTGTCAGAAAACATAGAAATGACCGCTGCTATGATCAGTATAATCACAAGCAGGTCACAAAACTGGCTGAGGAACACCTGTAATGTGCTCTTTCTCTTGCCTTCCTGGAGAACATTTTCTCCCTTTTCACTGCGGATCTCCTCTGCCCGCTCCGTCGACAGTCCGCGGCTGTCTGTCTTGAATTCTTTCAGTAATTCATCACCGGAACAGTTCCAAAAATTTTTCTCTGTCATACACACCAGACTCCTTTTCTTCTTAATCTCTGTAAACAGGTTGTGTGTGTCATGCAAAGAAAAAGGAACGAGACCTTCATTGCATGATAAACACACAATAAAAGTCTCGTTCCTTCCAAGTTCTATATACACTACTATGTATACTCCGAAAGCGTGCGTCCCGGTTCCCTGCACAGGTATGTCCCAGCCAGAAAACGTGATGACGAGATCGCACAACATCTTATAACCGATGTGAACTACTCCCTGATATTTCCGACATAATAACACGGGAACCCTTTGATTGTCAAAGGATTCCCGGCTAGTATTTGGTAAAGAATTTATAAACTTTTAATTCAACGCATCATATCCGCTCTCCTTTGTACGGATCTTAGTTGCAGTACGGATCTCGTAGCTGAATATCTTGCCGTCTCCAACCTCGCCTGTATATGCCGCCTTCTGGATAGCCTCGATGGTCTTCTTCTCCCATTCCTCAGATGACACAACTATCTCAAACTTGATCTTCGGCTGCATCACCACATCTACCTCCGTACCACGGACAAGTTTCTTATATCCTCTCTGTGCCCCGCATCCCATAACCTGAGACACTGTAATTCCATTTACATCTATAGCGTTCAGTGCTTCCTTGACGTCCTCAAAGACCTCCTCGCGCACGATAGCCTCAACCTTTATCATCATAATGATATTCTCCTTTCACTTTGCCAAATTTCCAAAATATGCAGGCAATTGCGAACATAGTATTCTTATTTTGTTGAGCTGATTTAGAACTACCAACTCAGGGATATACGAGGGCGCCGGTCCTTAGGTGGTGCCCCCAGGCAGCGCCTTAGTACCGCTGCAGCCTGAGTTAAGCGGAAGCGCTCCCTGATTGGTATTCTAAATCAGTTCAACACTCTATACATATCCAGTTCGCAATTGCATCCTCCTACGAATCAAGTCCATTGAATGTTGGATATGCACTCTCACCGTGCTCTGAGATATCCAGACCTACCTTCTCTTCTCTGTCTGTTACACGGAGTGGTGTGAAGAGTCTCACGATTCCAAGACAGATAAGTGTTCCGACTATGGCTACCGCGATCGTTACAACGATACCTAAAAGCTGCATCAGGAACAGATGTACATCACCAAATACCAGACCATCCCAACGAGCTACACTGTTGATCGAGCTCTTTGCAAATAAACCTGTTGCGATACCTCCCCAGATACCTCCGATACCATGACATCCAAATGCATCAAGTGCATCGTCTATCTTCAGCTTACCCTTCAGGAATGAGATTGTAAAGCAGCAGATCGGGCTGACAAGTGCACCGATGATGAATGATGACCAGATCGGTACAAATCCTGCACCAGGTGTTATAGCCACAAGACCAACTACAAGACCTGTTGATGCACCGACCAGAGTAGGCTTTCCGTCCTTTATAACATCTATTATCATCCATGAGAGCATTGCGCTGGCACTGGCAATCGCTGTTGTCATAAATGCATGTGCTGCAAGGCCATTTGCACCGAGGGCACTTCCGGCATTGAAACCGAACCATCCAAACCAAAGAATGAATGCACCGAGTGCGACAAATGGAATGTTGTGAACTCTGTATGCTGTGTTCTCGTATCCCTTTCTTCTTCCAAGAATGATAGAGAATACAAGGGCGCTCACACCTGAGCTTATATGTACTACATTTCCTCCCGCAAAATCAACTGATCCGATCTCTCCGAGGAAACCACCCTGGCCCCATACCATGTGAGCCATTGGGTAATAAACGATGATCGACCAGAGCATGATGAAGAAGAACAATGCCTTGAACTTCACACGTCCGACCAATGAGCCGGTGATAAGCGCCGGTGTGATCATGGCGAACATCATCTGAAATGCAACGTATACAAGGTGAGGTATATTGTCCGCATAAGGACCAGCCTCATCCATCTTTATCCCGTTAAGTGCAAACCACTTGAGATCTCCTATAACACCTCCGTGGTTCGTGCCAAATGAGAGTGAGTAACCGAACAGCACCCACATGACAACTGAAAGTCCCATGATGGCCGTACATGCCATGATGGTATTTACAACATTTTTCCTCCTGACGAGGCCTCCGTAGAAGAATGCAAGTCCGGGTGTCATGAAGAACACCAGAGCCGCACAGATCATAATAAAACCAGTATCTCCCGTATTCATAGTTTCTTCCTCCTTAACCTTTATTCACCCGAAGGATGCGATATCTCATTCTCCCGGTACTACATACACGAAAAGGCGCCAAACGAATCTTTTCGATTCATTTGACGCCTTTGTCGTGATTTATAATAGCAGACTTCAGAAAATAATGCAAGGGGTAATTTTAAATTGTTTTTCGCAAGCTATTATGTTGTTTTTGTGAAGTTTCTTAACTAAATCTTTATCGTGCACTCAATTTAGACATATCAGATTTTTTACGGCTGCTATTTCTACGCCACCCCTGTAGACTCCATTCCAGTCTTGCCAGCTGCTGCCATACTTGCATTTGCCGTAACCGGGATATGTTCCTTATATGCAATTACAACATCCCGCATGGATGGCACTGACACACTCTCTGTCTGCCAGAACCGCTCTGTAACCACGGATATTGCATGTGTGATATGTCTGTAATCATTCTCGCATCCCAGAGCCTCACTGACATACCTGTCATGCATTTCTCTGAGATATTCCACTATGTCTCGCCCATCATCTATGCTTTCCATATTGACACCTACTGAAGATATCGTCTTATTCACATAGTCATGCAGCTCTGTCTCGTACTGGCAGTGTTCTCTAAGATTCCCAGGAAATATACTGTTGTGCGGATATGTGAATGAATCTGCCACGTAGTGAACAAGCTTTCCGAGAAGAAAGCTCTGTCTTATAGTTCCCATTCCGCCTTTTTCAAGTTTCTTTGTGAGTTTATTTGTAAGTTTTTCCATATACTTTTGGACATTTTCATAGTTGTGTCCTCTAAGCTTCTCCTCGCCATGGATGCTGCCCCTGAAATAAGTCAACATATTGATATCCGGCTCTATGCTGCCAAATATGAACGCCGCCTTCTTCAGCTTAGATGCGCCGGCATCCATATGATCCATAATATATCTGCTCAGATTCATGTGGTCTGCTGTTCTCATATTTAACGCCTCCTGCCTGTTCTGCCATCAAGCACAGCTTGATAAGCTTCTCATGTACAAATGTATCCTCTATACCTTTTTCGTTGTATATAGTGTAAACGATAGATATAAAATCCACAGGAAGAAACTATAAATACTTTCTAAATAGACCGTAAAATATTCAGAAATTCATGGCAATTAAGAGAGTTCCAGCAGTGATGCATACCACGCCAACAGCCGCTTTCTTGGTCAGCTTTTCATGGAACACGATTCCTGAAAATGCAATGGTGATGAGCATGCTCAGCTTGTCTATCGGTACTACCACGCTTGCCGGTCCGTCCTGAAGTGCCCTGTAATAACACAGCCAGGATGCTCCCGTGGCTATTCCGGAGAGCGCAATAAACAGCAGCTCCTTCATCTCTATGCCATTTATCTCATGCTGTTTTCCTGACACAAACACCATAAGCCAAGCCATGACAAGAACCACCGTTGTCCTGATCGCCGTGCCCAGATTTGAGTTGATATCCGATATCCCTACCTTGCCGAGTATCGCTGTCAGACTGGCAAAAACAGCTGAGAGCACGGCGTACAACAGCCAGCTGCCATGCAAAAGTCCCATTCCCCGCTGTTTCTGTGCCACACTGCCACCGTCTGTTGACATATGTTCGACATCTTTCCCTGACAGCTCCTGATCATCTGCAGTTTTCTTTTTGGTGATCATAAGCATAGTGCCCACACCTATCATAACTATTGAGATACCCTTAACCCAGGTGATCCCCTCATGTAGGAATATAAGGGCAAGCAGAATCGTGAGCACGGTGCTTGATTTGTCTATGGGAACGACCTTGTTGATATCCCCTTTCTGCAGCGCCCTGAAATAACACAGCCAGGATGCGCCGGTTGCAAGGCCGGAGAGGACCAGAAAAAGCAAAGTCTTGCCGCTGATATATGTGTCTGCAGTCCAGGCTCCTGTGACAAGAACCATCAGCCAAGCAAACAGCAGAACCACAACTGTCCTTATGGCCGTCGCCACATCAGAATCCGTCTTTCTTATACCGCATTTTGCAAGTATCGCCGTGATTCCCGCAAAGAACGAAGAACCAGCAGCAAATAATATCCACATTTTACGCGCCTCCCATTTATATGTGACCGTAAGACACACTTACATTTATCATTTTGTATCATCTTTATAGCTAACAGGAAAATGATTAGAAAAAATTTTGATCTTTGATTAAGGTTGCGGGCGTAACAGTTACTGCAAAGTGATTTATTCTACAATGGCGGCGTCCGTCAGTCTGGAATAGTGAGCAGTATATTTCCGTAAAAACAGCAAAGCCGCCCGGTTTCGGACGGCAAATTGGCACAGGCTGTGTTTTATACTCCCCAAAGCAAAGCCAAGCACTTTTCTATTGCATATAAGTTCAAATCCTTGTTTTCTCGCTTTTCTCAGTCTACCCGTAGCATACGGTAACCGACGCCGATATGCGTCTGAATGTATTGCGGACTGTCCTTTTGCGGCTCCAGCTTTTTGCGCAGGGTCGCCATGAACACCCGCAGAGAAGCAATATCGTTTTCCCAACTGCTGCCCCAGATCTGCTGCGTGATATAGGTGTGCGTCAGCACCTTTCCGACATTATGAGAGAGCAGACACAAAAGCTTGTATTCAATCGGGGTCAGGTGCAATTCCTCCCCATTTAGATAAGCACAGCCGGCAGCATAATCAATTTTAAGCTTGCCGTTTTGGAAAACGGGTGAGTCGGCGTCGCCGCTTGCCTGAAGCAGCAGCAGCCGTCTTTGCGTGACCCGAAGGCGTGCCAAAAGCTCCTCTATGGAAAAGGGCTTTGTCAGATAGTCGTCCGCCCCGGCATCCAGCGCCGTGATTTTGTCTTTATCCTCGCTGCGCGCACTGATCACAATAATGGGCATATTTGACCATGAGCGGATGCTTTCGATCACCTGTGTGCCGTCGATATCCGGCAGACCTAGATCCAGCAGAACGATATCCGGGTTATGGGAGGTCGCTTCTATAATAGCGCTGTGTCCGTTCTCCGCGGTCAGGTAGCGGTAATCGTGCGCCTTTAATGTTGTTACGATCAGATTGCGGACGGGACGGTCGTCCTCCACAACGAGAACAAGGGGTTTATTCATTCAGAGTCACCTCGCTGAGCGGTAAAGTAAAGGTAAATATGCAGCCGTGCGGTACGTTATCCGTAAGCGTCAGCGTTCCGCCGTGCAGCTCTACGATAGATTTACACAGGGTAAGCCCGATCCCGAAGCTTCTGCGGCTGTCTGCAACGGTATTTTTCCCGGTGTAAAACATCTCAAAAATATGCGGTTTCATATCGTCTGCAATTCCGTTTCCGTTATCGGCGACTCGGATTACGGCATCCCCGCCCTGTTTTTCGGCACTTACGCAGATCTCGGAGCCTTGTTCGGTATATTTCAAAGCATTATCAATAAGGTTGACAATGACCTGCACGATAAGCTGTGCGTCCATACGGGCAAGGATCAGATCGTCGCACCTTACCGTCACCTTGTGTCCGACGGATTTTTTCTTCAAGTGCGAAACGGCTTCGTTGACCACTTCGTCTACAAGCTGGTCGGTAAGCTCCAGCTTCAGGCGTCCGTCATTCAGCCGTGTAACATACAGCAGATTTTCCACCACGCCGATCAGCCATTCGGAATCGTCATAAATATCTTTATAGATCTGCTGCTTGGTTGCTTCGTCCAGGCAGTTTCCGTTATGCAAAAGCGTGTCCGCATTACCCGAAACGGAGCAAAGCGGCGTGCGCAGATCGTGTGAGATCGACCGCAAAAGGTCGGCGCGCAGCTGCTCGCTTTTTGCAAGATCTGCCGCCCGTTCCTTTTCGGCGGCGTTGTGAGCATTATCCATTGCCAGCGCACATTCGTTCACAACCGAAAGTACGATGCTGCTCTCAAATGAATCGGGCTTTTCGGGTTTCATCGGTATCCCGATTACACCGTATACTCTGCCGCCTGCACGGATCGCAAGATAAAGACATTCGGATTTTCCAAACTGTGCTGTCGCTGCTCCTGCACGGCAACCGTTTTGAAGCACCCATTCTGCGGTCTGCCGCTCTGCATCGCTTAGCAGCTTTTCAGCGTGTGTATCCTTTTTTTCGGCATACAGCCGCCCGGACAACATTCCGTTTTCGCCTTTCGTATAGGCAACAATGCTTCGGTCAAGCAGCCGCGAGAGCTGCATACAGGTCACGCTTAAAACATCATCGTTGCTTTTTGCTTTTTGCAGCAGACGATCAGTGTCGAACAGCACCTGCACACGGAACGCGGAGCGAGCCGAGAGCCTTGCATGATCTTTCAGCTTCGAGGCAAGCGTGCCGGTGAGAACGGAAGACGCCAGCATGACTGCAAAGGTAACGGGATAGCCTACGGCATATGTCTGAAAGGACAACCTGGGTTCGGTAAGGAAAAATCCGAACAATACAACACTTAGAAGTGAGCCTGCCATACTGCAAAGGTATCCTTTGGTCAAAACGGAGATCATCAGCACACCTAGGATGTATACCGTAACGATATTGGTATCGGGAAAGTCGAGATGGTCGAACAGAAACCCGATCGCCGTACATACGGCAAGCGCCAGGACGGTCACGGCAATATCCCGCAGCGACGGTATCTCTGCACCTAAGAACAGACGGCGTCTGTGCGGCTTTGTGTAGTTCAGTGCGTCGGGAATAATGTGAATGTCAACATCGGGGGCGGAGGAGATCAGCTTTTCGGTGAGAGTCGGTCTCCCAAACAGCCCTCTGCGTCTGGCACTGCTTTGCCCAATCACGATTTTGGTCACATCGGAAAGCCGAACATATTCCGAAATCTGCAACGGCACATCCTCACCGTGTGTCATAACGATCTCGGCGCCAAGTTTTTGCGCTAGCTGAATGTTTTCTTCAAGTCGCAATCGATTATTTTCGGTTACAACTGTATCCGTCTGCACATAGATGGCGGTAAATTTTGCATGAAGGACCTTAGCCATCTTTGCGGCGGTGTGTATGATCCTTGCATTGGATGGCGAAGAGGATAGGCAGACAAGGATATGCTCGTCTGCGCCTTTTTTTGACTGCTCTGTTTGTGTTCTCATCCGGTTCACCGTCCTTTTGTTTTATTATACATCAAAACCGTGAAATAATCTACCACAAACTAATACTCATCTTCTTTCCCGTCGGAAAGGATAATATCGACTGTTCCGTGCGTTTCCCGGAAACGGCGGATCTCGCTTAATATCTCACTGTCGGACAGTCCATGCGGCAGCAGAACTTCGGAAGGCTCGCAGGATTCGTTTTCCTTTAATAGTGCCTTTCTGTTTTCTTCAAGAAATCGATCCAGCCTGCTCATAAGATAAAATCCGAAAGCAAATATGCCAAGCAGGCTGACGATCAGCAATAGTTCAGCCATCCTCACTCACCTCTGTTAAATGCGAAAACACTTTTGCAGTTCTTTGTAAGCACCGAGAACCAAAAGAGTGATCTTGTCCGTAAGAACGGTTTCCGGTGAAACTGCCATATTGATTTTTCCGTTCTCCTTGGTTGCCATAATATTGATGCTGTATTTTCTGCGGATATCCAGCTCTCCGACGGTTTTTCCGATCCACCCCTCCGGAACCTCTACCTCAAAAATGGCATGAGCCTCATCGACCTCGATGTAATCCCGTATGTGATCGGCGGTATAGCGAATAGCAGCCCAATTTGCTACCTGTTTTTCCGGGTAAACAACCTCATCCGCTCCATTGCGCAGGAGAAATTTTGCCTGCACATCACGCTCTGCACGGGAAACAACCATTTTGGCACCGATCTCCTTCAGCAAAGAAGTGGTTTCCAGCGAGTTTTGAAAATTTTCTCCGATGGTGACGATGCACACATCAAAGTTTCCGATGCCGAGCGACTTTAAAAACTCCGTGTTTGTGCTGTCTCCGATCTGCGCGTTGGTAACGATCGGCAGAATCTCATTGACTCTTTCTTCGTTACTGTCTACCGCCATTACCTCGTGTCCAAGCTTGTTCAGCTGCAAAGCGATATGCTTTCCGAATCT
>OHMX01000879.1_pt1 | contig 11665 bp, 7 predicted proteins | sample 1569471 | NCBI WGS metagenome assembly OHMX01 (sample SAMEA3879547, study PRJEB24766) | human gut metagenome | biome: human-associated habitat; feature: feces | place: USA | collected 1985/1987
TATGAACAAAAAGTTTTCTACTTTGGTTGCTGCGTGTCTAGCAGCTGGGGCTTTAGTTCTACCAGCAGATCTGTTTGCACAGATTCAATATGGAGGAAATAAAGCGTATGAAACAGTGAGTGCTTTGTCTAAAGCTCCTACCAACAATACAAATTGTTATTTGGTATTTCAAGAAGATGGTATTGACTATGTAGCTGTTGTTAAAGGGAACGAGCTTGTTGCAAAGCCTTTTATTAATGCAACTGTAGATGATTATGTTATCTATAACTCATCAGCTAAAACTCTTTCGAATAAAAATGGTGAAACTTTATCTGTTGTAGGAACTACTTATGATAAGTGGGGCACAGGCTTAACTCAAATGAAGTTTATCGTATCTTCAGATAAAGTAGGTATTGAATTCGGAGCAAATTGTTTTGTCCAGAAAGATGGTTTAACTTTTAGTCCTGTATTTAACCAAGGATCTAAAGATTTTGCTGCTAAGTTAGTTAGTAAGTCAACTACAAATATTGCAGAAATTCCTAATCTTAATCCGGTTGCTACTAGTCAAGAAATTGATAGTAGATACATTGTATTGATGTCTGCAGGTATGGTTATTGCTGATGATGAAGTTGGCAAAGGAAATGCAGAATTAATCAATAGTGTCGATCAGGAAGCTTATTGGACTGTAAAAGTTGTAAAAACAGGTTCCGCTGATGAAGAAGCAGTTGCTACATTTGTGAATAAGAAAACAGGTAAGACATTGACATTTGAAGGAGCTAATGTTGTAGCCAAAGTAACGTATAATTCTGCAACAAAGAAGTATTCATTCGTAGATCCAGTAAATGCACTTGTTCTTTACAAGCAGACAGATATGACTACTCCAGTTTCATTTGATTATGCTGGTGGAACATTATCAACATTTGCTGTTGGTACAACTAGTGATTATGCAAACACTTTGTCTGCACAAGAGTTGATGTCAATTAACGGTGCTAGCTTCGGCGTTAAGATTGTAACTTCAGATAATAAAACTTTAGCAAACGATCCATTTTCTGGTAATTTGAAAACTGTGAATTGGGTGAATGGCAACTATACTACTGAAAAAGTTGCTGAGGATAAATCCGGTAATCCGCTTGTTATGCTTCAGAATGCTGAAGGTGAATTGATCGTTGTTGATACAAAAGACCCATATGCTTCTGCTAGTGTAAGTAATAGCTACAAGGTAACAACTCTCACTCCGAGTGAATTGGCTCATGCTTTGGCTGATAAGGATGCAACTGTTAGTGGCAGATACAACTATCAATTCTCTTTCGTTGCTTCTGAAACATTTGTTCCTGGAAAAGATCAGAATATCACAAAAGTATTTGTATATGATCATAGTTATTCTTATTTTGCTGAGTTAGGTTCTATTAATAGAGAAGGTACTCCGACATTGGTTGCTACTCCTGATGGAACTCCTAATAATCCGATTAAGATCACTATCGGTACATTCAATACAATCGATGTAGCTAAGTTGTTAGGTACAGCTCCTAAATTCTTTACTGTAACAGGTAAGAATACAAAGAAGTATGACAGAACTTATAATAAAGTTTTAGGTATTAGTAAAGATGGATATATAGGTTATGTTGAGACTAAAGAAGCTCAATTGAATCATCCTGAAACTCAGTTTGCTATTACTGTTGATGGTAATGATTTGGTGTTTACAAACCGTGAAAACCCAGGTTTGTATCCATACCGTTATAATATAGCTGATATGTATTATGTAGGTAACTCAACTAATGTATTTGCAATCAACGGTGATACAATCGAAATCAAATCAGTAGAAACAGATGCAGCTGATGGTTATTTGCGTCTGAATGCTGATGAGTTGAGAGACCAAGTTTATTATGTAGGTTCTTATTCTGCAATCTATGAGGCTCCTGCTTATTTCGTAGAAAATCATGAAGGAAGCCATCAGATTGGTATGGATGTAAATAAGGAAAATGCTACTGAATGGAATGTTGTACCTTTGATGACAAGAGATTATGATGCATTGAATCATACATTGAAAGTTTATCCGGATACAATCGAAGTAGAATCAGTTCTGGGTTATTATAAGGATGGTTCATACACAACAACTGCAGTTCAGAATAATAATCCGAAATTGAAGATTACAGCTTACACCTTGCAAAACAGCGGTAATAGTGAATATATCGATTATAACAATAATCGTTATACTTTAGGTTACGATGAGAGTGGTAAATATGGTTATACATCGCCTAATCGATATTTCGCTATTCGTGTTGTAGGTGACAAACAGTACAACTTGGTTGAGGTGAAAGATTTGGACTTGAATTCATATAAAGTTGTTTCTTATAATTCTACCGATGAAGCTTACTACGCACATGACAGGATTGGTTTGAACTATAATGTTAAGGTGTACAGTGGTGATGGTGCAAACAAGGGTATCTTGAACCAGATCGACTTGTATTCTCAGACTGAAAACGATATTATCGTTATTGAACCGAGAGATGCTGCTATGTATAAGAAATTAGCTATGGCCGATACGATTAGTATCTACAGAAATGATGATGCTCAAGATGTATTGTTCGAAAAAGGTGAATTCTTAGGTACTGCAACTTCTACTCAGTTTGCTGATGCAAATCCTGCATTATATGTAGATACAGCTTATGTAAATCGTGGCAACAACAATCGTTGGGAATACTTATTAGCAGTAGATGCTAAACATTGGGAATCTAAAGTAGAATGTGATATTCCTGGTCATCCGAAACATGAGGCTGATACAACAACAGGTCGTTTCTTGGTTAACTTGATGGATTCTGCTTATGTATATGCTGATAACTTCCATAACAACAAGTTTATCAATGAAGAAGATGGTGAGTATTTTGCTAAATTAGGTTTTGTAGAAGGTTATCATACTCATGATACATTGTATCTGAAACGCCCGAACGGAACTTACAACAAGATCGCTATGGATCGTGCTAAAGCTTCTCATAGTATTGCTAAGTTCGCATTCCGTTATATTGACAACAATGAAGACGCATTTGTAATTGAAACTGGTTGCAAAGACTACTGGAATGAATCTTCAGAAGTTAAGACAGGTTATTTGAAGTGGTTAAATGGTACAATTGTTGTAGTTGACAATATCAATAAAGCCGATATCTTCAATATGAACGAAGACGAAACTCGCACTCCTACAGCTAACGAAGAAATCGCAACTTCAAGCGTAGTAGTAGCTGGTGTTAACGGTGCTGTAGTAGTTAAGGGTGCTGAAGGTAAGAACGTAATCGTAAGCACAATCTTAGGTAAGGTAGTAGCTAACGAAGTAGTTTCTTCAGACAATGCAACAATCGCTGCTCCTCAAGGTGTAGTAGTAGTATCAGTTGACGGCGAAAGCTTCAAGGTAGTTGTTAAATAATAACATCTGACTAACAATATATCAGGGGCCTCAGGCTCCTGATATTTACACGAATATATTACAATTTACACGCACATGAATTCGGATATGATTCTTGTAACGAGTAACCCGCGAGGGCGAAAGCGTGTTTTTACATTATTAAATTAATATGATAATAGTGTAATAAAAAAGTTCTATGACCTTCCAAATCCGAGAGGACAAGGAAGGTTTTTTGTTTTTATTCCTGTCTGAAATCAAAGAATTTCTTCTATTTTTGTTTTCGGAAATAAAATCAATGGATTATGTCTGAACAGAAAGTAGTGATTTGTCAGGATCTGAAAGCCGAGTTACAGGCTTTTTTGGCAGATCTGGATTATGATAAGTTGTTTATATTGACCGATACGCATACGGTGGAACAGTGTTATCCTTTGGTAAAAGATATTCCTTTACTACAGGAGGCTCCGGTTATTACGGTTGAAGCCGGCGATACGCATAAGAACCTGGAATCATTGTCGTCTATCTGGATGCGACTGTCGAACGAAGGGGCAACTCGTCATTCGGTATTATTGAATCTGGGTGGCGGTATGGTTACGGATATGGGCGGTTTCGCTGGTGCTACTTTCAAACGGGGCATTCGGACAATCAATGTACCGACTACTTTGATGGCGTCTGTCGATGCTGCTGTTGGCGGTAAGACGGGAATTAACTTCAACGGTTTGAAGAATGAGATCGGTTCGTTCTATCCGCCTTTATGTGTCTTTATCGACTGTGAATTTCTTTGTACACTGGATCGTGCCAATATTCTTTCCGGTTATGCCGAGATGATCAAGCATGCACTGATCAGTTCAATGGATGTCTATTTGCCCGTCATGCTGTATGATATCGATACGATGAATTATTCCTACCTGAATCAACTCGTAGCACAGTCTGTAGCCGTCAAAGAGGATATCGTGGCACAAGACCCAAAAGAGAAAGGTATCCGGAAAGCCTTGAATTTTGGTCATACGATCGGTCATGCCTACGAAAGTCTGTCTTTCCAGCAAAACAAACCTTTATTACACGGACATGCGGTAGCTGCCGGTTTAGTCAGCGAATTGTATTTATCTCATAAGTTATGCGGTTTCCCGAAAGAGAAACTCAGCCAGGTAATTTGTTACCTGAAAACGTATTATCCGGCCTTTTTCTTCACTTGTAAGGACTATGACCAGCTTTATGAGTTGATGAGGCACGACAAGAAAAACGAAGGGGATGTTATCAACTTTACCCTCTTGGGACAAGTAGGAGATGTACGTATCAATCAGCATGTAGAAAAGGAACAAATCCTGGAGGCGATGGATTTTTATCGGGAAAGTTTTGGAATTTAGAATAAAATCTCTACCTTTGCACCCGTTAAAAGAAAAGACGGGATGTAGCTCAGCCCGGTTAGAGTACGCGTCTGGGGGGCGTGTGGTCGCTGGTTCGAATCCAGTCATCCCGACTGAAAGTATAGAAGGAGTTAAGTTATAGGCTTAACTCCTTTATTATTAATAGGCTATCTGTTTAGTAAAGATTTTCCTTTCTCCGTGGTATAATATTTCTGCAACCGGCTGTTAGGCTTGTTGGGAACTGTCATTGCCAGTAATCCTTCTGCAATCAAAGGGTTTATGTATTTATTCCTAAATTTAGTCCGATTACTAAAGTGTAGCAAAGTAATAATTTCCAATAGAGACTTTTCCGATATACAAGTTTCAAGAATTGTCTGTATTTCTCCCTGATTTAATGCCAACTTAGTGCCGACTTGGTCCTGACTTGGTCCCGACTTGGTCCCGACTTGGTCCCGACTTGTCGGTATATCTTCTGTAAGTTCAAACTCTTTAGGATCACGATAGGTAATGGAAAAGATAAACTCTTCTCCACTATGAATTTCTATTTCAGCATTTTCAAAGTATAACGGAGCATATTTCCGAATATTTTTCTGTCCAGAGCCAAGCTCTTCGGCCCATTTCATTTCACGGAAGACCTTTGTTATTAGCGGATTCTTTGTTCGGGTACGCCAGTCATTTATATCTATCTCTCCTGTTTGGAAAGGTTTTGTCCAATTCTCTGTTATTACCCGGTCGCGGAATATGAGAAACTTATTGGTATATGAACTGATATATTCACGATGCAGAAGTGTATTTGATATTACTTCTCTGAATATCATTATTCGTAAATCCAGACGGTCTATACCATTGTCTGCTAAGCGGAACTTATCAGGCATATTGCGTTGCACAAAATTCAGCAAACGAATATATGACTGAATTAGATTGACGCATATCATATCCCGATCGTTGTAGCGTATATCCGGGTCAGTCGGAAGCGGATGTAAGAAACGCTCATAAGACATGCTACGGTAAATGGCATCTGTACGATGCCACGGACAACAATTCAGAATAGTCTGTTCTTTGCCAAATAAAAGAATGGCTGCTAATTTATATCCTTCTTTGTTTGTTTCTCGTTGTTTACCCCAAAACAGACTTTTTAGGAATTCTTCATTTGTCATACTTAGCCATGGATGATTAGAGTTATGGATGGAAATGTGGTTACGCATAATCTTAAACGATTCATCGTCCATATCCTCCAAAGTTACATCAGGGAATATTTCATTTTCTGAAGATTCCTTTTCTTTCCGCATAAATATGTTTTTTACTAAATACGTATGTTTGGATACATCATTATCTGCATCTCCCCAACGGTCAAAGAAGCGATTCTTATATCTATGTACTTGTTCGCTTTCAGGTACATTTATGTATATGATCAACTTTCCGTCTATCTCAATTATTTCCGGGTTGATTGGCATCGGTGGCAGAAACTGTTCCGGATTGTTCAACGTATTAATGATACTTTTGGTCATATCAATAGCGCATTTAGGATTTATACCGATAATTACACCATCATCATTTACTCCTAAGAAAATATGTCCACCTTCTGCATTTAAAAATGAACAGATTGTTTCATATACGGAAGCTGAAACTTGATCCGTACATTTCTTAAATTCGACTCGTTTATTCTCTCCAAGAGAAAGTATTTTCTTGATTTTATCTATTGATAGCATTTTAGATTTTCTGTATGATTGTATATTGCGCTAATTTAATCAAATAATTAATTCACACGTATGGATTGTGATAATATCTGTTTAGGACTCTTAGTACCCAAACCTCGACCTGTCAACTTCCTTATGTTTCTTTTCTTTGTATCCATTGAGCCTATATGTAAAGGTGATGGATAGATTGCGGTTGATGTTCTGCATGTTCATGTTGAGCTTTTGTCCTTTATAATCGATTTTCCCATCCGGAACACAGGTGTTGAAGAGATCGTTTCCTTGAATCTTTAGTTCGGCCTTGTCGTTGGCGAAAGTCCATTTCAATCCCAGATCCATTTTCCAGACAGAACTTACATCGTAGATACCTTGTAGCGTCGGACTAACGTATAATAGGTTATATTCCAGTTGGAGATTCGGTCGGGAGGAAAGGCGGAATGTATTGTTCATTTGTACAATGCCTCTCCAGTTGTTTCGGTTCAGGGAGATATTGTAATACTTGTCGCAGACATCCTGGTTATAAGAGCCATCGAACATACATTGGACAGTCCACCATTTGCCAACTGAAAAAGGAATGATCAGCGATAAACCTACGCTTTGTTGATAATCTAGATTAATGGACTGATAAACCAATGCCAGTTCGTCCGGACTTTGGTAAGGTAGTTGAGAGAAGAAATCTTTTACATACGAATAATAGGCGTTGGCGATATATTTCCTTTTAAAGATGTAGGTCAAAGAGGCGGTATAATCGGTTGAAGGACGCAGGTATGGATTTCCTTTCAGTTTCATATATCCATTGATGTAACTAGTGATATCTTGCATTTCCCAATAACTTGGATATGTCTTGTCAGACGAAAAGCCCAGTTGAAAGATATGTTTATAACTCGGTTGATAACTCAGTTGAAAAGTCGGGTAAACTGCCCACTGTTGATAATCCATCAATTGATAATATTCTCCGGCTAGCGATAAAGACATGGATAACTGATCGTTAAAGGATTTCTCGGTTCCTGCATAGAAATTATAAGTTTCTTCCCGCATGTGGGTATCTGTGTTCGAAACTGATAAATCGGTTCCTGCATCCAAGTGATATAATTGTCCGCTTTTTTCTTGGGCGAAGGTAAAATTGATGCCATAATTAAGTCCCCAGCCTCGAGGCAATTCATGGTTTTGTCCGGCATAAACATTCCAGCGGTCTATGGTTTGCTTTTCATCTACCAGGAAGTGTTGTTTCTCGGTATTTAGATCATTGGTAAAGTCTTGTGCGGACGGACTGTTGAAATGAGTATAATCCAATCCTACGTTCAGACCGAAAGCCGCGGTATAATCTAAGTTAACGTTGTGCATCTGTTCCTGAGATGTCCGAAAACTCTCCGAATCCGAATAGTTGCCCTTCGAACGGGTTGTCGTTCTGCCATGAGTTTTAAACGATCCTGTATAAGCTGAATGTAAACTGTTTCCTTCCGATATTTGATAATCCAGTCCGAAGCGGACATTATGTTGCCCGTGTTTTGCTTCTGTTTCATTCAGCTGTTGAATGGAATAAACCTTATCTGGCAGGGTATGATGCGAATCTATTTGCATTTTACTATCGCTGTGTTCATATCCGGCAGAATAGTTGATATCGGCCGATAACTTTTTTCCGGCATACGACAGGTTGATGTTTCCACTACCGTTGGCGTGGACCAGTTGTTGGTAATTCTCGCTAACTTCGCCTTTCCAAAAAGGATCTGGTGATTTCTCGTTGGCTAATACAATATTGACGGCAGCTCCTCTTACCCGGTATTTGGCAGGTGCGTTGTACATGACTTCAATTTGCTTTACCTGTGAAGCCGGTGTACTTTTCAACAAGGTTATTAACTGGTCCTGGTTCATAGATGAAGGTTTTCCGTTAATAAGTATGTTCATATCTTTTGTGCCGGTTAATGACAGTTCGTCGTTCAGTTCCATGACGCCGGGTAAACGTAGCAGAGATTCGTAGGCATTGCTGGCTGTTGTCCGCTCGGACAAGACTTGGGCGTCATAGACTAACGTTCCTTTATCTGCCTTAACCAAAGGACGTTCGCCGGTTACTACCACTTCGTTCAATGCATAATCTTGTCCTTTCAGTGTAATGATACCGGCATCCGGTCCGCAGTTTTCCTTCTCGAAGGTTTTGAACAGGAGATGTTGAAAAATCAGTCGATAACAGGTTGGTTCTTCTTTGAAGATAAAACAGCCCAAGGAATCGGTAATGACTGCATCGATAAAAGTCGAATCGGGCGTTTGCATGATAACGGTCGCTGCCTCGACGGGCTGTTTGGCTTCATCTACGACTTTCCCTTTTACTTCCTGGGCCATAAGCGGCAGACTGGTACAAGCCATCAGGCTCATGATCATTCCTATTTGTTTACTTAGCATTGTCATTTTGTTATCATTTTTGTTTCTGATGCAAAGGAACGTCCTTTTGTCCGGCAAATAGGTTATCGGCTTGTTATGGTTTTGTTATTTAATCGTTATCGGCTCGCCGATTGTTAAGGAATTGTTATACCTTTGCGATACAAGACGCAAAAGACCTGTATGCCTCAGAAGTACATTAAAATATTGACCTTTTTAGGACTGATTGCCATTGTGGCCGTACAAAGCTTGTGGCTGGTGAATACGTATCAGCTAATTGGCGGGAAAATCCGGCAGGCTTGTTCTCGTTTATTCCCCAAATCGGTATTGGATGAGGTGGCCGATCGCCTGAATCAAGTTTCCGATTCGGAGGATGCGGAACTTACGATCCACCTGGAGGAAACGGCCAATATCGAGGAAGCCAGCGGACCGGAACTTATCAGCCGACTGATTGTCGCCTTTAATCATTATGCTGATTCGGTTTATCAATCTGCTTTTTCTACTTCGGCACTGGATTCTATCTTTACGGAAGCACTAGCCAGTGAAGGCATTTATGTTCAGGTACACAGTCAAGTGCTCGATTCGGCCCGTTCGGTGAATGCTTCTTCCTCACTTTTGTCTTTCAAGCATATCGAAACGCAACCGGTTTTTCTGGATGAAGGAAAAACGACCCTGGTTCAGGCCCGTATCGTCAATCCGTATTGGGCGATATGCCGGCAGATGGGAATTTCGCTGATCGCAACGGTTTTCCTGATTATCCTGGTGGTAGTTTGTCTTTTATATCAGGTGAAAATCATTTTACGCCAGAATAAGATTGCCCGCTTGCGACAGGACTTTACCTATGCCATGATTCATGATATGAAGACGCCGATCAATACAATCACGATGGCCGGTCATACGTTGGAAAGCGGAGCCTTGGATAATAAGCCTGAATTGAAGCGGCAGTATTTCTCGATCCTGAACGAAGAAAGTGGACATTTGCTGCAACTATCGGAACGGATTCTGACTATTGCCAAATTGGAACAGTCAAATCTGAAACTGACTTTGGCTCCCGTTCATATCTATCCGCTTTTAGATGAGCTGGTTTGTAAATACAAAGTAAAGGCAAAGAAAGTAGTTGACTTCCGGATCGACTGTCCGGAGATGTTGGAAGTGATGGCCGATGAAGCATATTTGAAGGAAGCAGTTAGCAATCTGATAGACAATTCTCTCAAGTATTCCCATGAAGAGGTGCAGATCCGATTATCGGCTTGTCGGGAAAATGGGTATGTCGTTATCAAGGTCTGGGATAACGGTTGGGGTATTTCCAGACAACAGCAGAAACACATCTTCGAGAAATTCCAGCGAGGCGGTCTGGAAGAGAAGAAAGACAAGCGGATAGCCGGTTTCGGTTTGGGATTGAATTACGTATATAAAGTCATTACGGCGATGGATGGTTCCGTACATGTCGATAGTGTTGAAGGAAAATACAGCGAGTTTGTACTGGTCTTGCCGGATAAAGTATAGGTTATGATTCGGATATTATTAGTAGAAGACGATAAGAATTTCAGTTTCATTATCCAAAGCAGTTTGGAACAAATGATTGGCGGTTATGAAGTCGTCACGGCTTCGAACGGGAAAGAAGGGTTGGAAAAACTGGCTCAAGCGACGTTTGATGTGATCATTTCCGATATCGAGATGCCTGTTTTGGATGGTATAACCATGGTTCAGCAAATTCGGGAACAATATCCTCGTCTGGCGATTGTTTTCATCTCCGGTCGTACCCAGGCCAAAGATGTGATTCAAGGTTATCATTCAGGAGCCGATCTATATCTCAAGAAACCTTTTCTGCCGGAAGAGCTGGATGCTCATATTCAGGCATTGATCAAGTTGAAACAGGCTTCGGCTGTCACATCGCCTTCAGAGAATGAATGTAACGAAAGTGTTTATTCCATCGGAACTTATCGTTTTTATCCGGCACAAAGCAAGTTGTGTTATCAGGACGAACAGCTGTCTTTGACGCACAAGGAGAATCTGATCTTAGAGATGTTGTGCCGGCGAAAAGGGCAGACCGTTAACCGTGATGAAATCCTTTCGTCTGTATGGGGAACTGCCGACTTTTACTCTTCCCGTAGCCTGGATGTTTTCCTGACCAAACTAAGAAAATACCTTTCGCAAGATTCACAAATCCAAATTAAAGTCCTCAAAGGAGTAGGCGTGTGCCTGTCGGATTGAAAATCTGCCAGAAAATTCAAAAAATGATCTTTCATAAATTCTCCATTTGCTTGTATATCTGTTAGTTCTTGTGATTCAAACACGAATCGGCGAGTAGAGGCGTAGTGTGCTGTGCCTCCAGCAGACGTAAAAGAGCTACCTTCACACCCTTCACAGAAAGTTTCAGAATATGAGCGGAATAGGGGCGTGTGTGAAGGGTATAAAAGAAAATCAAATATGGGCTATATAATATAATAAGGTAGAAAATCTTGTTGATACAAACGAAAATCGGGAATCAATCCAACGAGGATTGTCGGCGGTTCTCGTTTACTTCGTAGGAAAAGGTTGGTATCTTTTTCTAAATTCATGCCTATGTTTTTATAATTTTGTGCCTATGTTTTGATCAAAACACGCCGGGAATTTATTCATTTACGCCGGCTTTTGATGTAAACACGCCGGCTTTTGGAGATATTTGAAATCGGGTGTTTTATAACAATGAATTCTTGTTTTTACTTGCTCATTTTTTATTTATTCCTAAATTTGCATATCCTGCTATTGGGACAAAACATTCTAAACAACCTTTTCTATGAAAAAGAGTGTATTTATCAATCCCTTTGTGGATCGGGGATTTAAGATTCTGTTCGGACAGGAATCAAGTAAGGAGTTAT
>OHMX01000884.1_pt1 | contig 11605 bp, 10 predicted proteins | sample 1569471 | NCBI WGS metagenome assembly OHMX01 (sample SAMEA3879547, study PRJEB24766) | human gut metagenome | biome: human-associated habitat; feature: feces | place: USA | collected 1985/1987
ATTTGAATTACTGTTACTTCCCACCCTCCTTATTGGGGGTGGGAAACTTTAGTCAGTGAATGACTGACCGATAAGGGTCCGCGATATAGTGTTACGCTTATCGCGGACTTTTTTTGTATCTGTTGGTGCGTGAAATGCCGCAGTTGTTAATAGAAATTTTCTGTATTCTCGATGAGTTCTGCATGTTTGCCATGTTAACGTGAATCCGGTATAAATGCAAAAGGCCGTCTTTTATCGTGTAAAAGAGGGTCAACCGCACTGCAAGAGACGGCCTTTCGGAATGCGTTTTGCCGTCTTTTGAAAAAATATTTGCGGTTAATGTGGTTTTTCCCGCTTTTTTCTGTAACAAACTTCTGGCGTTTTACGTTTACAGTATAAAGACAAGGTAAAATAATATAAACAATAAATTAAAGCAAGATTATTATGAAAAAGTTATTAATGTTCATCGCAATGGCGGTGTTCTGCACTGCCGGATTCGCCAAGACTGCTGACGAAGTAATCAACGAAATCAAGGCTGCTACCAACGCTCAGGTGATTTCTTTCGATAAGGAAATGCTGAAGCAGCAGTTTAAGGGTAATGACGACATTCCCAAGGAGTTTTTCGATTCTGTCGACGAGGGTATGGTCCTGGTACTTGATGGCGTGCCAAGCGACAAGATGAAGTTGTTTAATGACAAGGTGGCCGGTCTTCAGGCGGACAATAGTTATGAGCAGATAGCCTCAGTGTTCGACAACGAAAGCCGTGTGAAAATACTCGGTAAGAAGGACAACGACATTATAAAGGAACTTCTTATCATAGTCTCCAACGGTGGCGACGGCGTGTTTATCAAGCTCAGTGGAAACCTCAAGCCTGAGGATCTGGGCAAGATTGTCAACGAGAAGACAATCAACATAAATTGATACGGCGGTAGGTTTTAGGTAAAATAAACGTGTTACATGCAGGTAGCCATGACGGGTGAAGAGTTCAAGCGAAGGTTTCTACCGCTAAGTCGCAAGTTGTACGGTGTGGCACTCTCCCTGTCTGGTGACATGCAGGAGGCCGAGGATATCGTGCAGGACGTGTACATGAAGCTTTGGACACGTCGCGACAGGTTGCCGTCCGATGTCAACGATGAGGCGTATTGCGTTGTGGTGACAAAGAATGTATATAATGACAGGTTGCGTGGGCGTGGCTCGGGGATGAGCTTCAGCCATGAGTTGCCGGCGCATATTCCGTCGCGCAATGATGTGGTAGGCGATATCGAGAACCGCAACCTGGCCGACATAATGCGCCGTTGCATAGCGGCCTTGCCTGAACAGCAGCGCGAATTGGTTGTAATGCGCGACGTCAACGGGGCCGGCTATGACGAAATATCGTATGCCACGGGGCTGAGCATGGCCAACATACGCGTTACGCTGAGCCGTGCAAGGAAAACATTACGTGAACAATTCAATGCAATAAGGAATTATGGAAACAAGTAGAATAAGGAAACTTCTGGCGAAGTATTATGACGGTCAAACCTCGGAAGAGGAGGAAAGCGAGCTCGCGCGGTTGTTCGCAAGCGGTGACGTGCCGGACGATATGGCTGAAGAGCGCCTGTTCTTCGTCCACCTGCACGGAAGCAATGACACTTCCGGTGTGCCTTACGGCTTTGAAGAACGTCTTGAGGATATGGTTGACCGTCTTGCCGAGGCCGATGGCGCAGGCCGTAGTGCCGTTGTCCCTTTGCGCAGGAGGCTGAAGATTGTTGCAGGAATAGCCGCAAGCGTGCTGTTCGTTGCGTCGCTTGGATTCGGCCTGCTCAATCGTGTTGACAATATGCATACGCCGTCCGTGGATGACAGGATAGCCCTGGCTCAGGCACAGGAGGCCATACTGAAGTTCTCGATGACGCTCAACAAAGGTCTTAACAGCATGGAGGCGGCAGGCCGTGAGACTAAGGAGATAGGCGAGAGAATGGACAAATGTTTGGAAATGACTAAAATACCTACAAAATGAGACACATAATATTGATTTTGCTGATGGCTGTCTGCTCAGCAGGAGTATCGGCTCAGGAGTCGTTTATCGACAAGTTCGCCGGCACGAAAGGCATAAGCTCCGTTTATATCTCGAAGGACTTGCTCGGCATGATGTCCGGCAAGAGCAGTGGAGACTATGATTTCGGGGTCGTGTCCGACAAGCTTACCAACATCCAGATACTTAATTCAGAGAACCGTAAGGCGGCGAAAACTCTGCGTGAAGGTTGCCTGCAGATCATACGTAACAACAAGTACAAGAAGCTGATGGACGTCACGGGAGACGGTGAACACTCTGGAATATACATGAAAACCTTGTTGAAAGACTTTCGGCAGTACGTCTTGCTGAATGTCGGCGACGAAGAGGTAAGCGTTGTAGTGCTTACAGGTAGCCTGACGTTACAGGACATCAAGAAAGTTATCGACAACTGACATCCGTGTGCGTATGTGACGGAAATATGGCTTACGGAAGTCTGACGCTATACCTCAGACTCCCGTAAGCCGTTGTTGTATCCCTGCCTTAGCCAGCCGTTCAGCTCCGTTGTATGTTTCAATCCGTAATCGGTCAACCGTTAAATAGCTACAAAAGATGTGACGAAATGTATGAATTTCGTAATAAAGATGTAACTTTGCAGCCAAAATATTGAAACGAAACTGTTGAAGAACAAACAATGGGAAAGGAAACTTCAGAACGAATACAGACGTCTATACTCAATGCGGCAGAGAAAAAAGCGTTGGTCTGGATGGCTCAGCGTTTGCCGGGCTGGGTTACGTCTGACATGTTGACATACCTCGGAGTGGCCGGTGCGGTAATCTGTGCCGTAGGTTTTGTCTTGGGAAACGTCAACGTCAATTATCTTTGGATATCGTCGTTGGGCCTTGTTGTCAATTGGTTTGGCGACAGCCTTGACGGCACGGTAGCTCGTGTCCGCAATACACAGAGGCCTGTTTACGGCTTTTTTATCGACCATACGCTCGACGCCGTAACAATATGTATAATGTGTATAGGGGCCGGGTTGTCGCCCATGTTGCGGCTCGACGTGGCTTTACTCGTATTGGCAGGATACCTTGCCCTGTCTATCTACACTTACATAGGCGCCATCCTTAAGGGTGAGTTCCGCCTTACCTACAGCAGTTTCGGCCCAACGGAGTTCCGTCTCGTCGTGATACTTATAAATACGCTGTACATGTACACATCGTGGGCGGACAACAGATTTGTGTTGCTCAATTATGAGTTCGGGGTGTTCGACGTGCTCGCTTTTGCCATCGCTGTGTTCCTGTTCGTCGCTTATTTCGTGCAGTTTACCAAGGACCGCAGCGTGCTTGCCGAGAAAGACCCGTTGAAAGTTAATAATGAGAAGTGAGTAGTGGCGGAGAATGAAGTAATGGATGGTATTTAGTGTGGACGGTTGTCCTGGCTTCCATTGTTCATTGTCCGTTTTTTATTTCATGTGATGCCATGTTGCGCTATATAGAGTTTGTAGTGAGCCGCCTTTTCGGAACAGGTGTTGACACGCTGGTTTTGTGGCTGTGTTCAACCTATGTGTTCGATACGTATTGGGGCGATTATGTCGTGTCGCCGATAATATCTTTTGAATTTGCCGTTATGAGCAACTTTCTGTGCTCTTACTGCTGGATATGGAAGAGCCGGATAGACAATCGTTGCGCGGCCGACTTTTGGCGTCGTTTTGCCGTATTCAATGTTTCGTCGGCTTTAGGGTTCTTGGTAAAGATGCTCTTCTTGCTGTTGTTTGAAAAAATATTCGGGTGGAGTGTCGTATGGTGTAACCTTGCGGCGTTGCTCATATCGGGTCTTTTCAATTATTTCATGGCCGAGGCGGTAGTGTTCGGCAAGAAGGCAATAATAAAAGTCAGGAAGTAAGCCGTAAAATATATACTATGTTTGGAACAATAGATTGCTTTTTGCCGTGCTCCGGTTTCGAGGCAGTAGAGAACACCTTGAGGCAGTTGCGCGGCAGTCGCATGATACGTCATATCAATCTGCTCGTAACGCAGGAGTTTGCCATGGACAACGCCGTGCCCGATGATTGCTCGTTTATCGTCGTTGACAGGCTGTCATCATCATCGGCAATGAAGAGCATTGCGGAAAGCGTAATGGCCGATTACGCAATGATGTTTTTGAAGGATGTGTCCGTGAGTCTTGGGCAGTATGCCATACAGCGCATGGCCCGTGTCGCTGCGGAGACCGATGCCGCCATGGTGTACAGTGACCGTCTGGCTTCGGGCGGAGGCAAGGTTGAGCCGCGTCCTGTTATAGATTGGCAGGAAGGCAGCTTGAGGGATGATTTCGACTTCGGTTCGGTTGTAATGGTACGTGGCAGTCTGTTGCACGGCTTCATGAGCGTGACGGATGAAGACGATTACCTTTATGCCGGTTGGTATGAGCTTTGGTTGTATCTCAGTCGTCATGGAAAGCTGTTTCATATAAATGAAATACTATACACGGAGGAGGAATGCGACAACAGGCCGAGTGGCGAGAAACAGTTTGATTATGTAAATCCGGCCAACCGTGATGTACAGATTGAGATGGAGCGTGCCGTAACGGCACACTTGAAAGCTGTTCATGCATTGGTTGACACGTCGTATTATATTGAGCCGGACTTCAACGAGCAGGATTTCGAGTATGAGGCTTCTGTTGTAATACCTGTACGTAACCGTGAGAAGACGATACGTGACGCGGTAGACAGCGCATTGTCGCAGAAGACAACGTTCAAGTTCAACGTAATAGTCGTTGACAACCATTCGACTGACAATACGACAACCCTTCTTGAAGCGTATGACGACAACAGACTGATACATATCATCCCGCGACGTACAGACCTCGGTATTGGCGGTTGTTGGAACGTGGCTGTTGACGATACCAGATGTGGCCGTTTCGCCGTACAATTAGACAGTGATGACCTTTATTCGTCCAAGGACACATTACAGACAATCGTCGATGCCTTTTACCGCCAGCGTGCAGCTATGGTCATAGGCAGTTACCGTATGTGTGACTTTGACCTTAATACCATCCCGCCGGGATTGATTGACCATGCCGAATGGACCGACGCCAATGGATGTAACAATGCCTTGCGTATAAATGGTCTTGGCGCTCCGAGGGCATTCTTTACTCCATTATTGCGCCAGATACGTTTCCCTAATACGAGTTATGGCGAGGATTATGCACTTGGATTGGCTTTCAGCCGAATGTATAGGATAGGCCGTATATACACTGAGCTTTATCTTTGTCGGCGCTGGGGAGGAAATAGCGACGCTGCGTTGAGTGTCGACAAGGTAAACGCTAACAATATATATAAAGACCGTCTGCGTACGATGGAGCTTATGGCCCGCAAGAAAATGAATGCAGGCGAGGGGTTCATTTTGAGTGACGGCTCGTTAATGCGCTTTTTCAACAGGCAGCTCGAAACGTGGAAGCTTGCCCGTTGCAATTACCGTGACTTACATGACGTACAGACACGTGACGTGAGTATTGGCGGGCAGAACGTAACGTTGCAGTTCAATCCTGCGCGAATCATGTCTACCGGGGCTTCAATAAGCAAGGATGTAATCAGCCACAGACCGTGTTTTTTGTGCAAGGCAAATAGGCCGGAGGAGCAAATGGTAAAACATCTTGACGATAGGTTTGAGATGTTGGTCAATCCTTATCCTATAATGCCGGTGCATTTTACCGTGCCCATTTGCGCCCATCAGCCGCAACGGATATTGGACAATTATCATGAAATGTACCGTATGTTGTTGCGTTTCGCTGGTATAACGGTGTTCTATAACGGGCCTCAGTGCGGGGCGTCGGCACCGGATCACATGCATTTCCAGGCTTTTATGCACGGCCATTTGCCGTTGCAGGCCGCATGGCCCCGCCTTCAGAGAGAGCTTGTAAATATCTGTACCCTTGATAATGGAGATGATATATCGCTCGTTAATGGTTGGGTATGCCCGGCTATACTCATCCGTTCGCGCAATATGGATAATGGAATTGCTCTGTTCCGTCGTGTATACGAGGCGTTACCATTGCGTGATGGAGCTCCCGAGCCGATGATGAATATTGTCAGCTGGATGGTTAACGGCGTATGCCATACCGTTGTTTTCCCTCGTGCTAAACACCGTCCGGACTGCTATTATGGATATAACGGCAAGGCTGGCGACGCCAAATTGGTAACGGCGACATTGTCGGATAACAGCAGTCAGGCAGGGAATATACTTGTAAGCCCTGGCGCAATTGACATGGCGGGGCTCGTAATAACGCCGAGGAAGGAAGATTTTGACAACCTTACCCCTCAACAGGTGGCTGGTATTCTGCGTGAAGTATCCCTTGACGTTGTCTCTATGGATTATGTGGTAGACCGGATACGGCGCTCTGCGAGAGAACCTTTTGGCCATTCAAGTGTACCGCCTGAGCGGAAGGAACCTTGGGTGCAGGTCGGCATTTTGAGCTCGGAGAAGCTCAGCTTTGTGCTTAATGGTGATTATGTAGCCAAAGGCGAGGTGATTTCCGGAAGTCAAGAAGTTGCTTTTTCTGAAGGTGGAATACTTTGGAACGGCAATCTTTATCGTGAGCTTACTTTCTCAACGGATAGTCCTGACGCGTCATTCTCGCTTAAGGACGTGACCATTGGAGTAAATTTCCATTGGCAGCGCAAGGAAACGCAGACGTTCCGTGGCGTGCTTAAGCTGGTTGTTGAGGCCGACAAGGTATGCGCCATCAACTGCCTTCCTGTTGAGGATTATCTCGTAAGCGTCATATCGAGCGAGATGAAAGCTACGTCTTCGCTTGAGTTTCTCAAGGCACACGCGGTGATTTCCCGCAGTTGGCTGTTGTCCCAAATGGAGCGTCGCAAGCGGCAGGAGAGGGGAGGTAACGGCTTCTTCTCGTTCATCAAGAAGGACGACGAGCTGATTCGGTGGTACGACCGCGATGACCATACGATATTTGATGTCTGCGCGGACGACCACTGTCAGCGTTACCAGGGCATAACCAAGGCAAATAATAAACATGTTGAACAGGCCGTGCGTGAGACCAGAGGACGGATACTGACGTATGGCGACGAGATATGCGACGCACGTTTCAGCAAGTGCTGCGGAGGCATTACTGAGGAGTTCCAGTATTGTTGGGAGGACAAGGCGCAGCCGTATCTTGTTGCATTGCGCGACGTAAACGAAAAGGATGGCGGCATTCCGGACCTGACGGTGGAGGCCGAGGCTGAAAAGTGGATACGCTCATGTCCTGCGGCATATTGTAATACGAATGACAGAAACGTCCTCTCTCAAGTCTTGAACGACTACGACCAGGAAACGTCTGACTTTTACCGTTGGCGTGTGGAATACACGCAGGACGAGCTTTCAGCGCTCATAGCTGATAAGCTGAAGATGGATTTCGGGCGTATAGTTGACCTTGTGCCTGTGCAGCGTGGGCGTAGCGGCCGTATATGCAAGCTGAAAATAGTAGGCGAGAAGCGCTCTTTCGTTATCGGCAAGGAGTTGGAGATACGCCGTGCGTTAAGCGAGACACATCTTTACAGCAGCGCTTTCGTGGTTGATAAGTACGATGTTACCTGCGGCGTTCCGTCGCGTTTTGTCCTTACCGGTGCCGGATGGGGACACGGAGTGGGGCTGTGCCAGATAGGAGCCGCGGTTATGGGCGAGCAGGGATACGGTTACGATGAAATCCTGCTGCACTATTACCGTGGAGCTGAGATAAGGAAAATTTATGGTTAAACTATGAATTATAAACTGAGAAAGAGCCCGTGGAGCTGGGTGCCGTCGCTGTATTTTGCCGAGGGACTGCCCTATGTCGCGGTGATGACGATATCCCTCGTGTTATACAAGCAGCTTGGCCTTACCAACGCTGAGATAACTTTTTACACGTCGTGGCTGTACCTGCCGTGGGTGATAAAGCCGCTGTGGAGTCCGTTCGTGGACATCATAAAGACCAAGCGGTGGTGGATTATAACCATGCAGTTGCTTATCGGCGCGGCTTTCGGGGGAGTTGCTTTCACCATACCCACTGATTTCTGGCTGCAGGGCACGCTGTGTTTCTTTTGGCTTATGGCATTCAGCAGTGCCACGCACGACATTGCGGCCGACGGATTCTACATGCTCGGCCTTGACCAGCACAAGCAGGCTTGGTTCGTTGGCATACGCAGCACGTTCTATCGCCTGGCTACTATTTTCGGGCAGGGATTCCTCGTTATGGTGGCGGGCAACCTGCAGGTGTTCTTCCGCGGGAGCATACGCTATTCGTGGAGCCTTATGTTCTACGGAGTTACGGGATTGTTCATCGCCCTGTGGTTGTGGCATAGCTTTGCGCTGCCGTGTCCCGTGTCAGACCGTAAGAGGCGCAATGCCGGGGCGCGTGAGATATGGGCCGGGCTGTGTATGTCGGTCAGGACATTCTTCACCAAGTTTCCCACGAGGGAGGTGGTGTGGGCCTTTCTGTTCATGTTGTGCTATCGAATGCCCGAGGGACTTCTCGCCAAGGTGTCGTCGCTGTTCCTTATTGACAGCGGCAGCAACGGCGGACTGGGGCTGTCGCCACAGGAATATGGCTTCGTTCAGGGTACTGTCGGTATCGTGGGGCTTACCCTTGGCGGCATATTGGGTGGCATTGCGGCGGGGCGCGACGGGCTGAAGCGATGGCTGTGGCCCATGGTTTGCGCGATAACATTGCCCGACCTGGTGTATGTGTACTTAAGTTACGACATGCCTTCAAGCCTCGCCATAATCAACGCCTGCGTCTTCATCGAGCAGTTCGGCTATGGTTTCGGCTTCACGGCGTACATGCTGTACCTTATTTATTATAGCCGCGGCGAGTACAAGACGTCGCACTACGCTCTGTGTACGGCACTAATGGCGTTGTCGATGATGTTGCCTGGCCTTGTCGCCGGATGGCTGCAAGAGCTTGTGGGATACTTCTGGTTCTTCGTGATAGTTGTACTCTTGTGCGCCATGACGTTCGTTGTCGCGGCGTTTGTGAAGATTGACCCGGAGTTCGGGAAGAAGGAAAACGATTAAGTTAAGAGTGAAGAGTTAAGAGTGAAGAAGTTTTTTGCATACTTGTTCTCACTCTTTAATCATTAGGATATGTATTCTCGCGAGAAAAGAATTTACCGTGTAACGGTGTTGGGTAGCGTGGTCAACGTATTGTTGGTGGCGCTGAAGTTCGCTTTCGGAATCGTCGGACACTCGTCGGCGATGATTGCCGATGCGGTGCATTCGCTGTCCGATTTGGTTACCGACGTGGTCGTTATCGTGTTCGTAAGGCTGAGCAACAAGCCGCAGGACGCTGACCACGACTACGGGCACGGCAAGTATGAGACTCTGGCAACGGCCTTCATAGGGCTGGCGCTGCTTGCCGTAGGCATTGTCATACTGTATGGCGGGGCGGAGAAAATCGTGTCGGCACTGCATGGCGAGGCGCTGCCGCGGCCGGGCGTGATAGCCCTTTGGGCGGCGCTTGTCAGTATTCTGGCTAAGGAGTGGTGCTATCGTTTCACGGTAAAGGTTGGCCGCGAGACGGGCTCGAGCGCCGTCGTGGCCAATGCGTGGCACCACCGTAGCGACGCATTCTCGTCCATAGGCACCGCGCTGGGCATTTCGGGCGCCATCTTCCTTGGCCCCCGTTGGACCGTGCTCGACCCTATCGCGGCGGTGATTGTCAGCTTCTTTATCGTCAAGACGGCGCTGGGACTGATGAAACAGGCCTCTGACGAACTGCTGGAAAAGAGTCTGCCGGACGACGTTGAGCGCGAGATACGCGAGACGGCAGAGGCTTGTCCTGGCGTGAGCGGCGTCCACAACTTGCGCACGAGGCGTATCGGCAACATAATCTCCATAGAGATGCATGTGCGTATGCCGGGCGGACTTACTCTGTACGAGGCCCACCGACGCGCCACGGACATAGAGCATGAATTGCGCCGGCGCTTCGGCGAGGGTACGTACATTAACCTGCACATCGAGCCGCTGAAGGTCGACGGCCGTTACGTAGAGCCTTGATGGCCTCAGTGTGGCCGCCGCTCAGGCAGCGTGTAACGGCTTGCAGGTATGATTACACATTGTTCACAATAAGTGTCTCACCGCTTGCACATTGAAAAGCGATGAGGCACTGTATTTTTGCTCAGAATTTTTTATAAATATTCGGGCGTGAATACGCCAATCCTGCGTGTGCAACCGTAACACGCTGTGCCGCTTGTGGTTATGTCGGGAAACGCCTTTTTGTGCAATGAAAAAGGCTGTCTTTCATGTAAAAAAACGGCTTTTTGTCTTGTGCGCAACGGCTGTTCTAATTGCGAAAAGCCGTTATATTCATTGCGAAAAGCCATCACTCTCAACCCTAAAAGCCGTTGCTATATTCTTTAACACATAATTCTTTACAAAAGCACAGCCGTTTTGCAATGTGCGTATGGCATTTTAATTCAGCGCAATTCCAGACTGCTCCGAATCCGTGAACTTTCCGTGCTGACATAATGAAAGGCTTTTCCGTATTTCGCATGGCATATTGCCACATACGGAAAAGCCTTCGATTGGTATCGTAAAAATGAATGTCCGCATTTTGCCGAATGCCATCATTCTCTTTTATAAGCGGTAAAACAAACTGTCATTACGTGTCAAGCATGTAATGACAGTTTGCCTTGCCGGTTTAAAACTAAATGTATTGTCTTGGCAAAAAGCTGATGTTTATAACCGTAAAAGCCGCAGCGCGGGTTATGAGAGCACTACGTCGAGCACCATCATAAGCGTGAACCCGATGGCGAAGCCTATCGTGCCGATGTTGGAGTGCTCGCCTTCCGACATCTCGGGGATAAGCTCCTCTACCACGACATACAGCATTGCTCCGGCCGCGAAGGCAAGCAGGTAGGGCAGGGCTGGCGCCAGCACCGAGGCGAGCGCCACTACCAGCAGCGCGCCCAGAGGCTCTACCAGTCCGCTAAGGGCGCCCATCGTGAACGAGCGCAGGCGGCTGTTGCCCTCGGCACGCATAGGCATTGATATGATTGCGCCCTCTGGAATGTTCTGTATCGCTATGCCTAAGGCCATTGCCATGGCCGCCGCCGAGGTGATGGCGCTGCCCTGTTGCATGGCGCCGGCAAGCACAACGCCTACGCTCATGCCCTCGGGCAGGTTGTGTATTGTCACCGCCAGCGATAGCATTGCTGTGCGTGAGAGGCGGCTTCGGGGCCCTTCCGGCTTGCTGTTGCCTATGTGCAGGTGAGGCGTCAGGCGGTCGATAGCCAGCAGGAAGGCCATGCCCGCCAGCAGTCCCACGGCCGCCGGCACGACGGCCATGCGCCCCATGTCGGCGCACATGTCCATGCCCGGTATCAGCAGCGACCATACCGAGGCTGCCACCATTACGCCCGAGGCGAAGCCGAGCAGTGTTTTCTGTACGAGCGAAGGCATTGCGCCACGCATGAAGAATACGAAGGCCGAGCCAAGGATGGTGCCTAAAAACGGAATGAGAATGGTTGTCAGCATATTATGTGTATTGGGAAAAGATGTTATAAGTCGTTGTTTCTGAACCTGCCGCGGTATTCGCCCGGAGTCATGCCGGTGATATTCTTGAACATGCGGCTCAGGTGCTGTGGATAGTCGAAGC
>OHMX01000885.1_pt1 | contig 11595 bp, 9 predicted proteins | sample 1569471 | NCBI WGS metagenome assembly OHMX01 (sample SAMEA3879547, study PRJEB24766) | human gut metagenome | biome: human-associated habitat; feature: feces | place: USA | collected 1985/1987
AAGGGTTCTGCTGCCTTATGCAAGAAATAAAAAATGGAATTGATAGAACCCACCTAAAATATAAATCAACAGCAGCATATTATGAAAAGGAACACCATTATCAGACGAACTCTTTGCGGGGCGTTAGGCGTTCTGTCGTTGTTCTGTTTCAACGGCCTTCTGACCGGTTGTACGGAAAACATCGACGAAAGTAATTACGCCATTGCCGAGGAACAGACCGTGACGGACTACCTCTCCACTAACGACAGCTTGTCGTACTTCAAGGCCATCTGTGACCGTGTCCGCCTGGGCGATTCCGACCAGGCCTCTTCCATAACGAGCGTGCTCTCGGCCCGTGGCAACTACACCGTCTTCGCGCCCAACAATGAGGCGGTCCAGTACTATATGGACAGCCTCGGCGTGGCCAGTGTGGCAGACCTTACCTACGAACAGGCGCAGCTTATCGCCAACAGCTGCATCATTGACAACGGCGAGCAGGCCGCTTACGAAACGGCCGACTTCCCTACGCCGGGCACCTTCCCCCTCTCTAACCTGAACGACCGCCTGCTGTCCTGCGAACTGATGACTAGCGACGCGGACAACTACTACGTCATCAACGGCGAGTCGCGCGTCATCAGCGAGGACAACGAAGTATCCAACGGCATGGTGCACATTGTCTCGACGGTCATTGCTCCGTCGTCCGACCTGCTGCCCGACATGATCGCCGCAGCGCCGAACTTGAAGATCATGTCCTACCTGTTGACGCAGACACACCTCTGCGACTCGTTGCTCGAGGAACGGGACGACACGTACGAGGAAACGAAGAGCGACGACCAGTACACGACCGGGACGGGCGAAGTCCTGTCCATGCCGGACCACCGCTACCTGGGCTACACCGGCTTCGTTGAGCCGGACGACGTGTATGCCAGCGAGTGGGGCATCAACCTGCAGACGGACGCCGAGGGCAACGTGACCAACTGGGACGAAGTAATGGCCATCATCGAGGAGCGTTGCGCCGCCATTTATTCCACCGGCGAAGACGCCACGACGACTGCCGCCGCGGCCGGCGACCTGACGAATCCGGACAACGCCGTGAACCGCTTCGTGGCCTACCACTTTACGAAGGGCCGCAAGGGTTACGACCGCCTGGTGCGCCACTGTAACGAGTACAACTATCGCGTAGGCGATTGGCGCAACCCGCAGACGGCGAGCTGCCCGACCGATGTCTGGGACTACTACGCTACGATTGGCAAGTACCGCGGCTTGATCAAGGTGCTCCAGGCCGGCGACGCCGGAACCTACGGCGACCCCGACCACACAATGTACCTGAACCGCTTCGTCGAATACAACGACGGCTTTGAAGGCGACTACTCCGTGACGGGCGTCACCGAGGAAGGCCTCGTCGTGAGTGCGACCAACGGCGAATACGACAACAATGCGCAGAACGGGTTCTACTTCCCCATCAACAAGATCCTGACCTACGACGTGAGCACCCGTGAGTTGCTGGGCGGTGAGCGTATCCGCATCGACTTTACGACTTTCCTGCCCGAGCTGGCGTCGAACAACGTGCGCGGCGTGTCTATCAACTACTTCCCGAACGATTACTTCGAGAACATTGTAAGTACGTCTACCGGTACGACCATTTACTACCTCTACACGCAGAGTGGTGCCTCCTGGCGTGACTACCAGGGCGACGAGATGCAGCTGGAGGGTCTGTTCGACGCCACGTTCCGCCTGCCGCCCGTACCTATGAACGGTACGTACGAGATACGTCTGGGTCTTTCGCTCAATCCGATGCGCGGCATGGGCCAGTTCTACTTCGGCAGCGACCCGCTCCGTCTGGCTCCTGTCGGACTGCCCATCGACATGCGCCAGAGCATGCAGAACAACCCGGCTATCCCCGCCGTAGCTGACGTAGACGACGAGCAGACGAACATAGAGAACGACCGCAACCTGCGTAACCAGGGCTGGATGAAGGCGCCGCAGTACGCCACCGTCTGCAACGGTAATGGCGACTCGCCCTTGCGCGACGTGATCACGGGTAATGCCGTTTGCCGCGCCATCCTGACCGTGCAGAACCTGAACGCCAACCAGACGTACTACCTCCGCATGAAGTCGGCCCTGAGAAAGATCGACGCGCAGTTCTTCCTGGACTACATCGAATTTGTACCGACGTCCGTCTACAACGGCGTACAGCCCGAGGACATCTGGTAATCCGTTTACGGCAGTCGGCCTTGCCCCGCGTCCTGGAGGCCAGGCACCGCTGCTACGCGCCCTATTCCCGTCGCGACGGGGATAGGGCGCGTTTTTTCTGGCCTTAGCCCCGTGTCTCGCGGGCTACTCCGCGGCCCTTTTCGCCCCGTTCGGGCGGCTGCGCGCCCAGTCGTCGTCAAAATGCGGCTAACGGCCGTTAAAAGTGAGCTTTTTGTCGATACTACGTTTCAAAGGATGTGAAATATTCAAAAAGTTCGAAAATTTTTTAGCGGAGTTTATTTATTTCTAAACCTTGTTTTCCGCTTGCGGACGAGTAGGGGGAATCCCTTAAATTTGCTGTTGGAATCTCCGACCACCAGGGCCGGAGATTGTTTCTTACAGCCGGACGAAACGCCGTGAAGGCGGGACCACAGCATAACTATCAACGTTAAGTCAAGAACCATGAAACTAAACACTATCCTTAAACGAACGCCGCGCTGGACGTTGGCCCTTCTGTCGCTGCTCTGGCTCAGCGGCCTGGCCGTCAGTTGTACGGAAAACATCGACGAGAGCAATTATGCCATTGCCACCGAGCAGACGGTGACGGACTTCCTCTCGAGCAACGAAGACCTGTCGGAGATAAAGAGCATCTTCGACCGTGTCCGCCTGGGCGATTCCGACCAGGCTTCTTCCATAACGAGCGTGCTTTCGGCGCGAGGCAACTACACCGTCTTCGCACCGACCAACGAAGCCATCGATACGTACGTGGCTTCGCTCGGTGTGGCCTCGCTCGACGAGCTTAGCTACGAGCAGGCACAGCTTATCGCCAACAGCTGCGTCATCGACAACGGCGAGCAGTCGGCCTACGAGACGGCTGACTTCCCCACGCCGGGCACTTTCGCCCTCTCGAACCTGAACGACCGTCTGCTCACCTGCGAACTCGACACCGTCGGCTCGGAGAGCTACTACCTCATCAACGGCGAGGCGCGCGTAGTCAGCGAGGACAACGAAGTGTCCAACGGCATGGTGCATATCGTCTCGACGGTCATTGCCCCGTCGTCCGACCTGCTGCCGGAGATGATAGCGGCCGCCGATAACTTGAAAATCATGTCGTATCTGTTGACGCAGACGCACGTCTGCGACTCGTTGCTCGAGGAACGCGACGCGGAGTACGAGGAAACGAACCACGACGAAACGCTGAACCTGGCCTCGGGCGAGACCCTGTCCATGCCCGACCACCGCTACCTGGGCTACACCGGCTTCGTGGAACCGGACGACGTGTATGAACGCGAGTGGGGCCATCAGCCTGCAGACGGACGCCGAGGGCAACGTGACGAACTGGGACGAAGTGATGGCCATCATCCGGGAGCGTTGCGCCGAGATTTACAGCACCGGCGACGACGCCACGACGACTGCCGCCGCGGCCGACGACCTGACGAATCCGGACAACGCCGTGAACCGCTTCGTGGCCTATCACTTTACGAAGGGCCGCAAGGGTTACGACCGCCTGGTGCGCCACTGTAACGAGTACAACTATCGCGTAGGCGATTGGCGCAACCCGCAGACGGCGAGCTGCCCGACCGATGTCTGGGACTACTACGCTACGATTGGCAAGTACCGCGGCTTGATCAAGGTGGTGCAGGCCGGTGACGCCGGCGCCTTGGGCGACCCCGATCACACGACTTACCTGAACCGTTTCCCTGAATACAACGATGGCTTCGACGGTGACTATTCCGTGCTCTCCGTGCCCGAGCCGGGCATCAAGCTCAATGCCTCGAACGGCGCGAACGATAACAACGCGCAGAACGGGTTCTATTACCCGATAGACGACATCCTGACCTATGACGAGGCCGTGCGCGACCGCCTGGGCTCCGAGCGTATCCGGATGGACTTCACTACGTTCCTGCCCGAGCTGGCCTCGAACAATGTGCGCGGGGTGGAGAACCTGTACTTCCCGCACGGATATTTTGAGAACCTGCTGAGCGAGTCGAGCGGCACGGATACTTACTACCTCTTCGACGCGAGCGGCGCCTCGTGGCGCGACTATCAGGGCGACGAGATGGGCCTGTCGGGCATGTTCGACGCCATATTCCGCCTGCCGCCCGTCCCGAAGTCGGGGACCTACGAGATACGGCTGGGCATTTCGCTCAATCCGTTGCGCGGCATGGGGCAGTTCTACTTCGGTACGGACCCGCTTCGCCTCTCGCCGATAGGGCTGCCGCTCGACATGCGCCAAAGCATGACGGACAACCCGTCTATCCCCTGGATGGAGGACGTAGACGACGAACAGACGAACCTGGAGAACGACCGCAACATGCGTAACCAGGGCTACATGAAGGCGCCGCAGTATTTCTGCATCACCAACGGCTCGGGCGACACGCCCGCCCGCAGCGTCGGCGGCGACCGTGCCTCGATACGCGCCATCCTGACGACGGCCAACATGCAGGCGAACCAGACGTACTATCTGCGCATGAAGTCGGCGCTGAAAAAGACGGACTCGCAGTGGTTCCTGGACTACATCGAATACGCCCCGACCACCGTCTACAACGGCGTACAGTCGGAGGACATCTGGTAAATGTGCTGCGGCGGCATGCTGTGCCCCTCGCCGGCCGGCCGGTGGCCGCCGCCACTCGCCCTATTCCCGTCGCGACGGGGATAGGGCGAGTTTTTACGGGCCTTAGCCCCGTGTTTGGCGCAACCGGCGGCGTGGCGCCGCTTTTGGGGAACCGCGGCGCCGGGTCCGGGAAACGGGCGGACGCGCCCGGCGCGACGCGTCGTGAAAGGTGGGGAATTTTCGTGGCCGTTAAGCCCGTCTACGTCGCAATTTTTTTGTACTTTTGCTTGGTTAAACGCGTGGAATAAAAAGATACTACTAACGAAATGGAAGAATTGCAAAAGAACGACGCTAACTATTCCGCCAGTAACATCCAGGTGCTGGAAGGCCTGGAGGCGGTGCGCAAGCGTCCAGCCATGTATATCGGTGACATCAGCGAAAAGGGATTGCACCACCTGGTCTCCGAGACGGTGGACAACTCTATCGACGAAGCCTTGGCCGGCTATTGCACGCACATCGAAGTGACGATCTGCGAGGACAACTCCATTATCGTGCAGGACAACGGCCGCGGCATCCCCGTCGACATGCACCCCAAGGAGCACCGCTCTGCACTGGAAGTCGTCATGACGGTACTGCACGCCGGCGGAAAGTTTGACAAAGGGTCCTACAAGGTCTCGGGCGGTTTGCACGGCGTCGGCGTCAGTTGCGTCAACGCCCTGTCGACGAAGATGATTTCCCAGGTGTTCCGCGACGGGAAAATATATCAGCAGGAATACGCCAAGGGCCACCCGCTCTATCCCGTCAAGGTGGTGGGCGAAACCGAGCTCCGCGGCACGCGGCAGCAGTTCTGGCCCGACCCGACCATCTTCACGACGACGACGTTCAAGTACGACATCCTGGCCAACCGTATGCGCGAGCTGGCCTACCTGAACGCCGGCATCACCATCACACTGACCGACCTGCGGCCCGACGAGGAAGGAAACACGCGCAAGGAGGTGTTCCACTCGGACGAAGGCCTGCGCGAATTTGTCCGTTACATCGACTCCAGCCGCACCCATCTCTTCGACGACGTCATCTATATCAATACGGAGAAGAACGGGATGCCCATCGAGGTGGCTATCATGTACAACACCTCGTATAGCGAGAACATCCACTCCTACGTGAACAATATCAACACCATCGAGGGCGGTACCCACCTGGCCGGTTTCCGCATGGCCGTGACCCGTGTGCTGAAGAAGTACGCCGAGGAGACGGCGGCCAAGCAGCTGGAGAAGGCGAAGGTGGAAATAGCCGGCGAGGACTTCCGCGAGGGCCTCACGGCCGTCATCTCGGTGAAGGTGGCCGAACCCCAGTTTGAGGGCCAGACCAAGGCCAAGCTGGGCAACGCCCATATCCGCACGCTGGTGGACGGCATCGTCAACGACCAGCTGGCGGTGTATCTGGAGGAGCACCCGGTGGTAGCGCGCACCATTCTGGACAAGGCCATGACCGCCAACCGCGCCCGTGAGGCGGCGCGGAAGGCGCGGGAGTCCATCCGCCGGAAAACGGTGCTGGGCGGCGCGGCCATGCCGGATAAGCTGCGGGACTGCAACGAGAACAACCCCGAGCTGACGGAGCTGTACATCGTGGAGGGCGACTCCGCAGGCGGCTCCGCCTCGGCGGGACGGGACAGCCGTTTTCAGGCCATCCTGCCCCTGTGGGGAAAGATGCTCAACGTGGAGAAGGCGCGGGTGGACAAGGTCTACGGCAACGACAAGCTGCAGCCCGTCATTATCGCGCTGGGCGCAGGTATCGGCGAGGAGTTCGACGAGAACAAGCTGCGGTACCACAAGGTCATTATTATGGCGGATGCCGATGTGGACGGCGCACATATCCGGACGCTGCTGCTGACGTTTTTCTTCCGCTATATGCGGCCTCTTATCGAGCAGGGGTATGTCTATTCCGCCGTGCCGCCCCTTTACAAGCTGACACGGGGCAAGCAGCAGCGGGTGGCGTACTCCGACGAGGAGCGTGACCGGGTGTCCAACGAGATGCGGAACGGCGACCCCAACGTGAAAATCGGCATCAGCCGGTTCAAGGGTCTGGGCGAGATGGACGCCCACGAGCTGTGGGAGACGACTATGGACCCCAACACCCGGACGCTGCGGCGCATTACGCTGGACGACGCGGTGAAGGCGGACGCCACGTTTACCGTCCTCATGGGCGAGAAGGTGGAGCCGAGGAAGGAATTTATTGAGAAAAAAGCACAGTACGCTGTGAATTTGGATTATTAAGGAGGGCTGGAATAAATGAGCAAAAAGCCCCAATACGACCCTGAGGAGATCCGTTTCCCCGACCAGCACATCGTGGAGTCCCCGCTGGTGCCGGAGATGGAGAAATCCTATATCGAATACGCCATGTCCGTTATCGTGGGACGTGCGCTGCCCGACGTGCGGGACGGTCTGAAGCCCGTGCACCGGCGTATCCTCTACGCCATGTACGAGGATAACCTGACCTCTGACAAGCCCTTTAAGAAGTCCGCCACCTGCGTGGGCGACGTGCTGGGCCGGTATCACCCCCACGGCGACGCGTCCGTGTACGACGCCCTGGTGCGCCTGGCCCAGGATTTCTCCATGCGCTATATGCTGGTGGACGGACACGGCAACTTCGGCTCCGTGGACGGCGACCCCCCCGCTGCCTACCGTTACACCGAGGCGCGGCTGAGCAAGATCTCCAACGAGATGCTGCGGGACATCGAGAAGGACACGGTGGACTGGGACCCCAACTTCGACGAGATGCGGAAGGAGCCGAGGGTGCTGCCCTGCCGGTTCCCCAACCTGCTGGTGAACGGTTCCAGCGGTATCGCCGTGGGTATGGCCACCAACATCCCGCCCCACAACCTGCGGGAAGTCATCGGTGCGTGTATCTGCGTGCTGGATGACCCGGACGCCACCCTTGCCGATCTGATGGAACACGTGAAGGGTCCCGATTTCCCCACAAGGGGTATCATCATGGGCAGAAGCGGCATCCGCGCCGCCTACGCCACCGGCCGGGGACGGCTGATGGTGCGGGCACGGCACGAATTTGAGGAGTTCAGCAGCGGCAGGACGCGCATCATCATCACGGAGCTGCCCTATCAGGTGAACAAGAGAATGCTCATCAAGGCCATCGCCGACCAGGTGGAGGACAAGCGGCTGGAGGGGATCTCCGACATCCGGGACGAATCCGACCGCAACGGCATGCGGGTGGTCATCGAGCTGAAGCGGGACGCCAATCCGCAGGTGGTGCTGAACCGGCTGTTCGCCCAGACCCAGCTGCAAACCACGTTTGCCATCAATATGCTGGCGTTGGTGGAGAACCAGCGGCAGCCGAAGATACTGTCCCTGCGGCATATTATCGACGAGTATCTGAAGTTCCAGGAGGAGATCATCGTCCGCCGGACGCAGTTCGATCTGAAGAAGGCGCAGGAGCGGGCGCACTTGCTGGAGGGTCTGCTCATCGCACAGGACAACATTGACGAGGTCATTAAGATCATCCGCAGCAGCTACGACAACGCCAAGGAGAATCTGATGTCCCGCTTCGGGCTGGACGAGGTGCAGGCGCAGGCGATCCTGGATATGCGCCTCAAGGCGTTGCAGGGGCTTGACCGGGAGAAATTACAGGCGGAGTACAAGGAGCTGGAGGAGCGTATCGCCAACTATCTGCGGATACTGGGCGACGAGAATCTGGTGAAGGCGATCCTCAAGGAAGAGCTGACCGCCATCGCCGAAAAGTACGGCGACGAGCGCAAGACGGAGATCCAGGACGTGGAGGACGAGCTGGACATCGAGGATCTCATCGAGGAGGAGCAGTGCGTCTTTACCCTGACGGAGAACGGCTACATCAAGCGCACGCCGGTGAGCGAATACGCTGCCCAGAGCAAGGGCGGCATGGGCAAGAAGGGCATCACCACCCGGGAGGAGGACACGGTGGTGGATGTGTTCACCGCGTCCACCCATGACTATATCCTGTTCTTTACCGACACGGGCAAGGTCTACCGCAAGAAGGGCTATCAGATCCCGGAGAGCGGCAAGACCGCCAAGGGCATGAATATCGTCAACATTTTGCAGGTGGAGACGGGCGAGCGGGTGCAGGCCATGCTCCACTTCCGGGAGACGGTGGACGAGCAGCTGTATCTGTTTATGACCACCCGGAACGGCACGGTGAAGCGTCTGGAGGTCAGCGCCCTGAAGAATCTGCGGAATAACGGCATCCGCGCTCTGACGCTGGACGAGGGCGACCAGCTGATCTCCGTGACGGAGACCAGGGGTCACGACCGGGTGCTCATCGCCACCCACGACGGGCAGGCGGTGTGCTTCGACGAGACGGACGTGCGCGCCATGGGGCGCACCGCCGTGGGCGTTCGCGGCATACGGCTGCGGGAGGGCGACTTCGTTATCGGCGCCGCCCGCGCCGACGAGGGGAAAACGGTGCTGTCCATCACCGAAAACGGCTACGGTAAGCGGACGCCCATCGAGGAGTACCGCATCACCAACCGGGGCGGGCTTGGTATCCGCAACTACATGGTCACGGAAAAGACAGGCTGCGTGATCGGCATGAAGCTGGTGGACGGCACGGAGGATCTGCTGCTGGTGACGGAGGCGGGTATTCTCATCCGCACGCCGGTGGAGAACATCCGCGTGGCGGGGCGCGCCACACAGGGCGTTATCGTCATGCGCTTCAAGGAGGAGGGGGATAAGGTCATCTCCCTTGCCCTCGCCGACCCGGAGGAGAAGGACGAGACGCCGGAGGAGAACGTATGAGCAGCGCGCCCAGAGAAGCTATGGTGCCCCTGACGCGGTGGCAGTATTTCACCAAGACGCTGTATCACAACGCGGCAGCAAGGAGCAATTTCGTGTACAACAAGGTCATCTACGAGAAGGACGAGGAGCTTTGCCGGATCGAGGAGGGCAACGGGCGCATCAATATGGGTCTGCTGCTGGTGCTGCTGGCGATGTTCTTCACCGCCGGCACCGTGCGGAACATCTGGATCATCGTGGCAGGAATGGTGGTGATCATCGCCGGGGAGCTGGCGCGGCTGTTCCGGCTGCCCAAGGACATCACGGCGCATCTGACCGACACCGGCATGAGGGAGCGATAACATGAGCGAGATCACACCCATCGCCTATATTGAGACGCCCTTTGACGAGAAGTTCGGCGTGCCGCGGCAGAGCGGCATCGCCGACTGTCCGGGGCGCATCGTGTTCGCGCCTGCGTTCCGGGACTGCGACGCTGTGCGGGGGCTGGAGGGCTTTTCCCACATCTGGCTGCTTTGGCAGTTTGACAGGGCGGCGGGACACGGCTGGTCGCCCACGGTGCGCCCGCCGCGGCTGGGCGGAAACGAGCGCGTGGGCGTGTTCGCCAGCCGTTCGCCCTTCCGCCCCAACGGACTGGGACTTTCCGCCGTGGAGCTGGAGCGGGTGTCGCTGGACGAGGCGGACAGCCCCGTGCTGTACGTCCGGGGCGCGGACATGGTCAGCGGGACGCCGATCTTCGACATCAAGCCCTACTTGGCGTATGCGGACAGCTATCCCGACGCGGCGGGGGGCTTCACCGGCGGGGACGCCGGAGAAATGCTGGCGGTGGACTTCCCGCCGGAGCTGCTGGCGCAGTTCGACAGCGGGGAGCGGCACGGGCTGCTCAGTGCGCTGGGTGCCGACCCGCGCCCGCGGTACCAGGAGGACAGCGAGCGGGTGTACGGGATGCGCTACGCCGGGAAAAACGTGCGCTTCACCGTGGGCGACGGCGTGGTACACGTGGTAGAGGTGGAGACGTGAGACTCCCCCCGGAGAGGGGGCATGAAATCTCCGGACAGATGGGCTGAAATACCGGAGAGACAGCGAGAAATGAGAGACGTATGAAAACAGTAGAAATTTACACCGACGGCGCGTGCAGCGGCAATCCCGGACCCGGAGGCTGGGGGGCGATCCTCCGCTACAAGGACGCGGAAAAGGAGCTGTCCGGCGGCGCGCCGGAGACCACCAACAACCGCATGGAGCTGACCGCCGTGATCGAGGCGTTGCAGCTGCTGAAGGAGCCGTGCATCGTGGAGCTGTACTCCGACAGCAAGTACGTCATTGACGCGCTGGAGAAAGGCTGGGCGCGGAGCTGGCAGAAGCGGGGCTGGGTCAAGAGCGACAAAAAGCCCGCCCTGAACAGCGACCTGTGGGAGACGCTTCTCGCCTTGGCGGACGTTCACCAGCTGCGCTATCACTGGGTCAAGGGGCACGCGGAGAACGAGAAAAACAACCGCTGCGACCAGCTGGCCGTAGCACAAAGCAAAGCACATGGCGGGAGGCAGGGAACATGAACGACACATTTTTGCCCGGCAGCGGGTTTGACACCTACGAGAGCCAGGACAAGGTCCTGATGCAGATGGACGGCAGCACCGAGGCAGCCGTGGCGGTGCGCATCCTGCAGCAGCAGGGGTTTGCCGTGGTGGGTGCCGTGGTGCGCCTTGCCCCGGAGCAGGCCGAAGCCGCACAGAGAGCCAAAAAAGCCGCCGAGGCGCTGGGTATCGAGTGCATCCTGCTGAACGCCGAAGCGCTGGCCCAGCAGCCGGGAGCCGCCGGGGCCTGGCCGCAGTTCGCCGCCCTGCTCACCGCCGCCGACAAGCTGGGCATCCAGTACATCGGCAGCAGCAGCCGCGCCCGGCTGGAGGTGGGCACCGACGGCGTGCACACCGTGCTGCCCCCGGTGGACGCTGCCCGCGATGACAGCACCGCACTGGCTGCCCTGCCGCAGGAGACGCTGGCCCGTCTGCTGCTGCCTCTGGGCGAATTCGACGCCGGAGATCTGGCTGAGCTGGCGCAGGAGCTCCAGTTGTAAGACAACTTTTTTCATAGTTCCCC
>OHMX01000887.1_pt1 | contig 11565 bp, 9 predicted proteins | sample 1569471 | NCBI WGS metagenome assembly OHMX01 (sample SAMEA3879547, study PRJEB24766) | human gut metagenome | biome: human-associated habitat; feature: feces | place: USA | collected 1985/1987
CCCTACCGTTGTCTTCCTTACCGCCGACCTGTCCCGGCCCGACGCATACCATCGTGCCGCCACCAAGGCCGTACTTTCCGCAGCCATAAGCCAGTTCTACCGAAATGTGGTCAAGCACGAAAATCGCGTACACGTCGTAGCTGTTAAGACTGCTCCTGACTGACTCCGCCTTGGAATAGTCGACCACGCAGACGGAAGGATGCCTCTCCTTCAAGCCTACGTAGCGGCCATAGTCATTGGCGTTTCTTATTTTAAGGATATTGCTCATTGCCAGATAAAGGTTTGTGTTATTATGCAAATATACTCTTTTTCGGGCAGAACATGTCCAGTAAGCTACGAAAACCGTAAAAATGGTACGAATCCGCAATGAATTGATACGTGTCGCACGATACCGTGAAGTATATTTGCAGCGTAGAAAGTAATGGCGCGCTACGGCGGCGGCAACGGTCCCGTCAGCCTGCAAGCGGCGTTCGGCTTAACTGTTAAGGATGTGTATATATTAAAAACATATAGCTATTATGAAACAGAAGAAAACAATAACACGCCGTGAATTCCTCGGTATTGCAGGCGCCTCCGGATTGGTTTCGTCAGGGCTTTCCTCCTGCACAAGTAGCAATACGCCTGGCGGCACACGGCAAGAGCCCATTGGCGAAATGACTTTCCGTTCCAATCCACGAACTGGCGAGCGTGTATCGTTGCTCGGCTACGGCTGTATGCGTTGGCCAATGATGTCGGCTCCGGACAGTACCGACAAGGTGGTTGACCAGGAAATGGTAAACCGTCTTGTGGATTATGCCATCGCACATGGCGTGAATTATTTTGATACAGCGCCTCCCTACGTGCAGGGGCTCTCCGAAGAGGCCACCGGCATTGTGCTGAGTCGCCATCCGCGCAATTCGTACTATATAGCCACCAAGATGTCAAACCACCATCTTACCCGGCGCGGATTGCGTGGCCGTGAGCTTCGTGAGGCTTCGATAGATATGTACCGGCACTCTTTGGAAGCCCTACGGACAGACCATATCGACTATTACTTAATGCATAATGTTGGCGGAGAGACGGGCATACCGTTCCTGATGGAACGTTTTTTCAACAACCGCCTGATAGATTTTCTTATTGAAGAGCGCAATGCCGGGAGAATACGCAACCTCGGTTTTTCATACCATCGTGATGTGCGCGTATTCGATTATCTGCTCTCGTTGCATGACCGTATCCATTGGGATTTCGTGCAGATACAGCTGAATTATGTCGACTGGCGCCATGCTTCGGGCATGAACTTCAATGCTGAGTACCTATATGGAGAACCGCGTAAGCGCAATATACCGTGTACGGTAATGGAAACTCTGCGTGGTGGGCGGTTGGCTTCGTTGCCAGAACACCTTAATTCGCGGCTGAAGCGGCAGCGTCCTGAGGATAGTGTGGCCTCATGGGCGTTTCGTTTTGCAGGTTCACACCCAGGTGTGTTGACGGTGTTGAGCGGTATGACGTACATGGAGAACCTGCAAGATAACTTGCGGACGTTCTCGCCGCTCGTCCCGTGTACGGATGGAGAGCTTGCTCTACTTGAGTCAGTGGCGGCTGAAATGGCCGGGTATGACGCTGTGCCATGTACGGCTTGCGAGTATTGCATGCCTTGTCCGTATGGAATCAATATCCCCGCAATCTTTACGCATTATAATAAGTGTGTGTACGAACGTAACGTGCCGTCATCGTCACAGGATGATGGTTACAGGCGTGCGCGCCGTGCTTTTCTCGTGGGTTACGACCGTAGCGTGCCCCGCCTGAGGCAGGCCGCACGGTGCATTGGGTGCGGCCAGTGCTCCCCGAACTGTCCACAGGCTATCAAGATACCTGAACAGTTGCACCGTATAGACCGTTTTGTAGAGCAACTCAAGCAGGAGACATTATGACCGCACTGTCTGTCCACTGAACGTTGGCGTATAATCCGCTTATGTTCTGTCTACAAACCTCTTCAGGATAGGGCCGTATCCGTCGATGCGGCGGTCGCGCAGGAAAGGCCACCAGCGGCGCACTTGCTCACCGCGTTTTAGGTCGATGTCGACAATGCGGCGCTCTTCCTCCGTGGCCGAGGCGCGGTACAGTATCTCGCCCTGCGGGCCGGCCACGAACGAGCTGCCCCAGAACTGTATGCCACCGGTATGTCCCGACGGGTCGGCCTCATGCCCCACACGGTTTACAGCCACAACGGGCAGCCCGTTGGCGACGGCATGCCCACGCTGAACCGTAGTCCACGCCTCACGCTGGCGCTGCTGTTCCGCCTCCGTGTCAGTGCTCTCATAGCCGATGGCCGTTGGGTAGATAAGCAGCTCGGCGCCGCTGAGCGCCATCAGTCGGGCAGCCTCCGGATACCACTGGTCCCAGCACACGAGCACGCCGAGACGGCCCACCGACGTGTCGATAGGCTTGAATCCGAGGTCGCCGGGCGTGAAGTAGAACTTCTCGTAATAAGCAGGGTCGTCCGGAATGTGCATTTTACGGTACTTTCCGGCTATCGTGCCGTCGCGTTCGATGACCACCGCCGTGTTGTGGTAAAGCCCTGCGGCGCGGCGCTCAAACAGCGACGTGACTATCACTACGCCGAGTTCCTTAGCCAGTGCGCCGAAATATTCGGTTGAAGGACCTGGTATAGACTCTGCCAAGTCAAAGTTGTCAACGTTTTCAACTTGGCAGAAATACAGCCCGTTATGCAGTTCCTGCAATACGAGAAGCTCAGCTCCCTCGGCGGCTAAAGCCCTTATTCCGTCGGCCAGACGTTGCATGTTGTCGTTGCGGTCGGCCGTGTTGTGTTGTTGAATTATTCCTGTTTTCATATATTTTATTAAGTAGTTAAAGTAGTTACAGGTAGTTAAAGTAGTTAAAGTCGCATGCCTTGCTGTTGGCGTTAATGCTAGTGAGAGCGTTGACAGGTAGTTAAAGCAGTTATTTGTACAGCCTTTATCTTTTGACAAGGCATACGACTTTAACTACCTGTAACTACTTTAACTACTTGGATATTGCATTGTGCAGCAGTGCAGCGAGCCGTGCTGGCGGATAACTGTGCGGCTGTCAATCCCGATGAGTTCCCTGTCCGGGAAAGCCTCGGCTATTACTCTTGCGGCCTCTGCGTCATTGTCAGGCTGGGCATAAGTTGGGTAGATTACAGCCCCGTTGATTATAAGGAAGTTGGCGTACGTTGCCGGCAGACGGTCTTCCCCGTCGTAAATCGGGCGCGGCATAGGCAGGCGGAGCAGTCTGTACGGACGGCCGTCGGCAGTGCGTAGCGCCTTGAGTTCAGCCTCCATAAGGCTCAGTTCAGCGTAATGTGAGTCTGTGGTGTCGTCGGTCCCTATATATAATAAGGTGTCGTTGGGAGCCGTACGCACAAGAGTGTCGATGTGGCCGTCGGTGTCGTCGCCCTCAAGGTGGCCGTGGTCAATCCACAAAACACGGTCTGCTCCGAGCATATCTTTCAGCTTTTGCTCAATCTCCGGCCGTGTCATAGGCTGGTTGCGGTGTGGTGCAAGCAGGCATTGGCTGGTGGTGAACACTGTACCCTGCCCGTCGCTCTCTATCGAGCCACCCTCAAGCACGAAGTCGTTGTTGTCAACATATTCGCCGTCTACCACCTTATTTATATATAGGCTGTGGTTGATGGCATTGTCAAGTTCGGCGGGAAACTTGTCGCCCCATCCGTTGAAACGGAAGTCGAGCAGGCGTTTTTCCTTTCCATTGGTCAGTGTAATGAATCCATGGTCGCGCGCCCAAGTGTCGTTTGTGTCGCATTTATGCAGTATTACACGGCTCAACTGACAATCTGTCAGCCTTTCTTTCAGTTGTATCATGACGTTTTCCGGCTCGGGAGTAACAACTATCAGGCCTTCATGGCGTGTAATGGCGTCGGCCATTTCCACATAAGTGGCACTGATGTCGTCAAGATATTCGCGCCAGTCTGTCCGCGGGTGTGGCCACGTCAGCTGTATGGCGCTTTGGCAAGCCCATTCCGCCGGCATTGTATATTTTGTATAGTTCATAGTGACTTGCATGGATTATGCGTGTTCATTTGTTTTACAAAGGTAATATAAGTAAGGTTAATTAGCAAATTAATTGTTGTTTTTTGCATCGTTTCTGCGCGTTTGCGACAGTTTGTCTGACTGTCAGTTGTCATCGTGCCATTTTTCAGTTGACTTAAATCAACTGGTTTGACGAATATCAAAATACATGCGCTAAAACTGAATTTTCGGCTCAAAAGCGTTCAAGGTAGCCTGAAATGGTATTACCTTTGCACCAGATAAAGACGAAAACAGGATAACAGGATGTGAAGATGCATCCTACATGTAGAACTAAAAAGAGAAAGGTAAAAAGATTATGAAAAGGATTGTTAACAGGATTTTGGACAGCAAGAAGTTCAACAAGTATTGTGTGAACGTTCTTAGAATGTACAATTACGGACGAGTAAACATGCCCGTATAAGGTTTTGAGGTAATGAGGTTTTTGAGATAGGAGGTTAAACCTTACAACCTGAAAACCGAAAATTGTCAAGACTACAGGGTCGGACTGATTTTATGGCAAAGCTGTAAAATGAGTCCGATTTTTTTTGTTTATAAGCTGCGGATTTGTTATTTTAGCCGTCATTATGAACAGAGTCAATATTTATCTTATCGCGTTGTGTTCGGCTGTCGTGCTTAGTTCGTGCGACTTTATGGAGCGCAACAAGCCGCTTGTCAACGAGGTTGGCAAGGCGGTAGTGTCTGAATTGCTCAGTGACAAACAGGCTGAAGAGCCTTCTGGCGGGGCTGCGTCCACGGCTTCGGCTGACGACAAGCTGCTCGGCCAGACGTCTCCTGCCGGCATGGAGGAGCAAATGCTGAGGCGTGAAGGCTACACGGCGTCGTACAACAAGACGACAAAGCTGCCCAACTGGGTGGCATGGCACCTTACGGCCGACCGCACCGAAGGCCCCGCAAAGCGCTCGGGCGTAGACTTTGAGGCCGACATGGACGTGCCCGCGCCGCGTGCCGAGGACTCTGATTATTACGGTTCGGGCTACGACCGAGGCCACATGTGCCCCGCAGCCGACAACAAATACAGTGAAAGGGCTATGCGTGAGTCGTTCCTGTTCACCAATATGTGCCCCCAGAACGGCAACCTCAACCGTGGCGACTGGAACGAGATGGAGATGGCTTGCCGCCGTTGGGCAAAGAAGTACGGCGGCCTTTACATAGTGTGCGGCCCTATATTATATAAAGGTAAGCACAAGACGATAGGACGGAACAAGGTCATCGTGCCCGAGGCATTCTTCAAAGTAGTGCTGCGTATGGGCAAAGAACCTAAGGCTATAGGCTTTATCTACAAGAACGCCGAGGGCAACAGGCCCAAAGGCGACTACGTGAATACCGTAGACGAAGTGGAGCGTATAACGGGTATAGACTTCTTCCCGTCGCTCCCCGACGACGTAGAGAGCCGCGTTGAAGCCACTGCCGACATCGGCGATTGGTAATCACGGGATTATGAAAGGCCACCTTTTGCGATGCGAAAGGTGGCCTTTTAGCGTCTAAAAGGCGGTCTTTTACAATCCGAAAGACGGCCTTTCGCAACCGTGCTGATTATCAGATAGTTATGCGTTTGCCTTTCCTCGTTGTCTAAACGCCCGTCCGTATATCTGCTGACGGGCGCTTCTCGTTGTGTCGCTGCTGATATAATGGTTGTCGTCGGGCCAGCGGTATAAGCATGTGAAGCGTATTCCGGAGTTAAGATTAACGTGCAAATAAACGTTAAAACGAACGTTATCTTGCAACATTTTCTTCGTTAATTACGTCTAAACGGTAAAAAGAAAACAATAAATCATTAGGATATGAAAGCATATTTAAGACTTCTTGCCGCTTGCGGATTGCCGCTCGTGCCTATGGCTCTTGCGGCTCAGGCCGTGACCGGACGGGTGGTTGACGACAAGGGACAGCCGCTGTCTTACACTAATGTTGTGGCCCTCTCGCTGCCCGACTCGTCGTTCGTAACGGGTGTCATGACCGGCGATGACGGTACGTTCACGCTCGAAACGCCCGAGGCGGGCCGCCTGTTGCGCTTCTCGCTCGTGGGCTACAAGACCGTTTACACCGACCGCCGTGACGATATCGGCACCGTGACGCTCGTCCCTGCTGAGCAGGTTTTGGGCGAAGTGGTTGTCAAGAGCAACCTGCCCAAGACGCGGTTGAAGGGCGAGGGCATGGTGACTGGCGTCAGCGGAACCATCCTCGAGACGGCAGGCACGATGGAACATCTGCTCGACCGCATACCGAACGTGTCGGCACGCAACGGCAAGATAGAGGTGTTCGGCCGCGGGGAGCCCGAGATTTACATCAACGGGCGCAAGATGCGCGACGCCATCGAGCTGGAGCGCCTCGGCTCGGACAATATCAAGGATATCGAGGTTATCGCCAATCCCGGCGCGCGTTACGACGCCAGCGTAACCTCGGTGATACGCATAACGACGAAGAAAGCCGTGGGCGAGGGCTTCAGCGTGAACAACCGCCTGTTCGGGGAGCTTAACGATTACGGCTACGTTGTTGGTCAGGAGCGTCTCAACTTAGGGTGGCGCAGCGGCGGACTTGACATCAACGGCACGCTGTCACTGTCGCGTTGGGCCAATCCCGACCCGAAACAGATACCGTTGATAACCTATCTCGACAAAACATATAACCAGTTGTGCGAGATAGACCAGGTGTATAAGTCGCGCACGCTGAACGGCCGTCTGGCGGTAAGCTATATGTTTAACGAGAACCACTCGATAGGCATCAGCGCCAGATATGACCGCCGCCTTAGCGACAACGGCGGCTGGATGAACTCCGTTTTCACGCAGGACGGCGACACGACCGAAACCCTCCGCAGCGAATATACGGCTCCGGTGCAGGCCACTAACGTGCAGGGCAACGCCTATTACGTGGGCAAGATAGGGCAGTGGAACATCGACTTCAACACTGACTGGATGTGGAGCAAGACCAGCAACATGATGAACACGTCAGAGGATTTCCGTGAAACGGGGCAGGCGGAGGAGCATAACGACGTGACGACGCAGACCGACGGGCGCAACAGTCTTATCGCCTCCAAGCTCGTTGTGACGGCCCCGCTGCTCGGCGGAAACTTCTCTTTCGGTGGCGAATACTCCTATTCGGAGCGCAAGACGGTGTACACCGTTCTGCCGAAAGACATTATCGACGATGACAACAGCCGCATAGAGGAGGGCATGGCGTCGGCATTTATCGAGTACGCAAGGCAGTTCGGTCCCGTAAACATGCAGGTGGGACTGCGTTACGAGAACGTAAACTTTGACTATTTCGAGGACAACGTTTACAAGGATGGGCAGAGCAAGGTGTACAGCAACCTGTTTCCCTCGCTTGCGCTGTCGGCTATGTTCGGCAAGCTTAACCTCCAGTTGGGCTACGCAGCCGACATTCACCGCCCTTCTTACAGCCAACTGCGCAGCAACATAACCTACGACAACCGTTACACTTACGAAGGCGGAAACCCCTTCCTGCTGCCGACGAAGAGCCATAACGTCAACTTTGCCGCCTCGTATGAGTGGGCTATGTTCAGCGCGGGATACTCTCACGTCATCGACCCGATGCTCCAGCACAGCGAAACGTACAAGGACGACCCCGCCGTTGCCTTGTTCCGGCAGGTTAACGGAGAGTCTTACGACAAAGTGTACGCCTCGTTCAACCTCCGTCCTGCGTTCGGAATATGGCACCCTTCGCTAATGCTGGGTATACAGAAGCAGTGGTTCAAGATGGACGTTCACGGCCATAGCCCGCTCGACAATCCCTTGGCGACGATACGTTTCAATAACACCCTTGACACGAAAATATGCCAGATATCGGTCAATATGGACTACCGCACGGCCGGAGCGGACGAGAACGTCTACATTCGCAAGCCTTCTTTTGGCGTTGACTTGTCGCTCTACAAGGCCTTTTTCGATAAGAAACTTACCGTACAACTGTATGCCGACGACCTCTTCAAGACTCGGAAGAACAACCTGATGATGTTCTACGGCACCATGCGCGAGTCATATTACATGACCCCCGCAATGCGTAACATCAACCTGACAGTGGTCTACAAGTTCAACGTAGGCCGCAGCAAGTACAAGGGAACAGGCGCCGGCGATGGCCAGAAGAGCAGGTTCTAAAAAATTAAGAGTTAAGAATTAAGAGTTAAGAAAAATACCTTTGTAGACACAACGGCAAGGCATATTTTCTTAATTCTTAACTCTTAATTCTTAATTTCCCGACTCTTAATTCTTAATTATAATAAGCCCCTATTATGATGAAAACATTAACCGAGGAACAGGTGTTCTTCAAGCTCTCGGCGCTGTGCGCATCGGCAGAACATTGCACGTACGAGATGACCGAAAAGATGCGCAGATGGCAGGTTCCGGCAGATGTTCAGGAACGTGTCATCGAACGGCTCGTCAAGAACAAGTATGTCGACGACGAGCGTTATTGCCGCGCTTTCGTGCGGGATAAAATCAAATACAACAAGTGGGGACGGCGCAAAGTTGAACAGGCGCTATACATGAAGCGCATTCCCGAAAGCATTATCGACGCCGTTCTCGAAGAGGTTGACCCCGAAACATATCTCGAAATACTGCGCCCGCTCATCGAGAACAAGCGCAAATCCGTGAAGGCCGACAGCAAATACGAGCTTAACATGAAACTTATGAAGTTCGCAGTAGGCAGGGGATTCACCGTGGAAGAGGTGAAGAAGAGTTTATAGTAGTTAAAGGAGTTAAAGTAGTTAGCGCTCACTTCGTTCGCTAAGGAGTTAAAGACATTAGCCTTGCCAAAATGAATCAACAAAGCATTTGACTTTAACTACTTAGCGAACGAAGTGAGCGCTAACTACTTTAACTCCTTTAACTACTATAAAAACTACGCATACGAATGCATACCTCCCAAGAAATAATTTACTCCGAAATAAGTCATGACAAGGGTGAGGAAGGCAAGTGTCATGAATATATGGTAGCCCATCGAGCGGCGGAGGAAAGGAACGGAGGCGGCATGGGCGGCCACGGCGTAGACCATAAGCGTTATCAGGCCCCACACTTCCTTTGCATCCCAACTCCAATAAGCGCCCCACGACACGTTGGCCCATATCGCGCCGACGAATATCCCGACACCGAGCAGCGTAAGGGCGGGGTACAACAGCAGACGCGAAAGCAGCGCGAGAGAGTCTAACTGGCCGTCAAGTTCTACGGCATTACGCCCCCGGACGAGGCGCAATATGATGGCTGTCAGCCCACAGATGAATGTCAATGAAAGCAGGGCGAACGACATCATGATGACCGACACATGGACACTGAGCAGCGGTGACGACAGCACAGGCATGATATGCGTTATCTGCGGGTCCATCTGGTTGATGTGCGACACAAGGAGGAAGAAGCCCGACATGAGGAAACCGAACGGCAAGGCTATACGGAAACGGCGCGCGGCGACGAGGGCAAGCACCATGACAAACCACGCCATAAGCAGCATTGTCTCGTATCCGTTGGCCATAGGAACACGCCCGCCGACTATCCATCGCAAGGCTATACACGCCGTAAGGGCGAGTAACGAGAGGCCGAGCAGCGCGCCTCCGACAACCGGCACTGCCCTAAGCAGCGCCTTATCAGGCCTATCGGGCTCATCAGTCTTAACAGGCCTAATGAGCCTGACAAGCCCAATAATAAGCAAAACCACGCCCAGCGTGAGGTTAACCATAAAGAGGATTGTGGCGAACGGTATGGCGTTATATAGCCTTTCGGCCTTCACCTGCGCGGCGGAAGGCAGCGAAGAGCCGCCGTTTAACTGCTGGTATTTCAGCATTTTATCAAGTATTTTGTCCACATTGCCGTAGCTGCTGGCCAGCACTTCCCCGTAAATCAGCGAAAAAACGTTTTGCATGTACTTGCGGTGAGCCTCGTCGACGAGCGTGTCGGTGATGTTCTCGGTCGGCGAATACCACGTAGTCTTGCCGCCTGAAGTAAACGGAAAGACGCGCAGGAGCGTGCCGCGCCGCAGCTCCATGACCATCATCAGACGGTCGTCGATGTCGGCAACCTGCTTGTGGAACTTGTCGTTATGTCCGTGGTAATACTCGTTGAGGTATGGACCGAGGATATATCCGCCCATCACCTGATTGAAGAACGTATTGACAGAGCACCGCCCCGGCAGCTGAAGCGCGTCGCGCAGGGGTCCGTTCTTGACGCGGATTATCGGCTCGGCGCTCCACTCGTCGCCGTAAAAGATAAAGCCGGCGAGCACCTGCTCGGGCGTATAGTCCCCGTAACGGGCGCTGCCGCAGAGCTTCTTGGTGAAGTCGACGGCGAACGTCTGCAGCGGGCACACACGGTCATTGTACAGAATATTGAGCCGTCCGAGACGGTCGGCAGTCTCGCGCGGCAGAGTATTGGCCGCCCCCGCGGCTTGCGACATGGCGCATACCGCCATGACGGAGAGCACCCCGCGCCTCATCATGTCGCTCTTGAAAAGAAGGCGGAAGGCCCCTTTCGGGTCGACAAGCAGCCACACGAGCGAGAGGAACAGCAGCACGTAGCCGGCGTAAGTGACGGGAATGCCCCACGGGTCGGAGTTCAACGCGAGTATGCTGCCGCGCATGTCGGGGTCGTAGGATGACTGGTAGAAGCGCACGGAGCGGTACTTCCACACGTTGTTCATCGACACTTCGGCGCGTTGAGTGGCGCCTCCGTCGGTGATTGTAAACCGTGAAACGTAGTCGGCCTCGGCACGTGTGCCGTCGTGATATTTCACGTCGAACGACTCAAGGCGCAGCTCGAACGGCAGCTTACGCTCAACGACGTTACCCCCGGGCACATTCTCGTAATACGTCGACACCGTTTCGCCGACACGCAGGCGGACAGCCCCCTGCCACGAAGTGACGTGGGTAAGCAGTGCGCCTATCAGTATGACGGCAAACGAGAGGTGCAGCAACACGACCGACGCACGGCGCACACGGCGGCCAACGAAATACGCAACGGCAAGCAGGGCAAGCACGGCCCACAGGCCGACGAACCACCACGAGCCGTAGACTGACGCATGGACAAACTCTGTGCCGCGGAATTTCTCGACGAATGTCGCCGCCGCCATTACCACAATGACGAGTATGTATAGCGCAAAAAGTATTTTCTTCAACATCTTGTCCACTTTGTTATAAACATCAGCGCATAACCGCCGGTATGGCAATATTTCGCCGGCGGTTTCGCGAAAGGTGGCCTTTCACGTATCAAAAGGCCACCTTTTACCGCCCGAAAGGCCGTCTTTTAGAGGCTAAAAGACGGCCTTTTGCAAGGCAGATTGTAATTAATTGATTATCAAGGAGATAGAAATAATAAGCCAGATAAGCCTGATGAGCCTAATAAGCAAGGGCTGACTGACAGGTCTCGCATTAGCCACATTCGGCTCATCCGTCCCATTAGGCCCATCATTCCCCCCACCCTTAAATAGACTGCAGGAACTTAACCACTGCGTCGCGGTCGGCCTTCGACAGGTTGTAGAACTTCTCCGCCGAGGAGTAAGCGTG
>OHMX01000894.1_pt1 | contig 11530 bp, 9 predicted proteins | sample 1569471 | NCBI WGS metagenome assembly OHMX01 (sample SAMEA3879547, study PRJEB24766) | human gut metagenome | biome: human-associated habitat; feature: feces | place: USA | collected 1985/1987
GGCCAGCCAGCTGGCAGCCCTCTGTGTGGAGGCAAAGCCCGGCGATACCGTGATCGACCTCTGCGCGGCACCCGGCGGCAAAACGCTGCTGCTGGCCGAGGAGATGCAGGGGCAGGGCGCACTGTACAGCTGCGATGTGGCAGAGCACCGGGTCGGGCTCATCCGGAGCGCTGTGGAACGGATGGGCTTTGCCCATGTCACCGCTCTCTGCAATGATGCCACCCGCCCCAACCCAAAGCTGCCCGCCGCAGACCGCATTCTGGTGGATGCCCCCTGCAGCGGCCTGGGCATTCTGGCAAAAAAGCCGGATATCCGCTATAAGACGCTGGAAAAAGCACGCCACGATGAATTATTGGCCACCCAGTCGTCCATTCTGGACACAGCAGCTGCTCTGCTGAAAGCAGGCGGGCGGCTGGTCTACTCCACCTGTACCATCGACCCCGCCGAGAACGAGGAGCAGGTGGCGGCGTTCCTTGTCCGCCACCCGGAGTTCCGGGTGGTCCGGCCCGCTGTGGCGTTCCCTGACGGAATGACAGTGGGGGAACACGGGGCGCTCTCGGTGCCCACCCGCACCGGGATGGACGGCTTTTTCCTCTGCGCCATGCAGAAAACGCAATGAACCCGCCGTCCGGTTCGTATTGATTCATAGGAGAATACCATGGAACAAAAACGCTGTATCTCTTCCCTGACGCTGGCCGAGCTGACCGCTGCACTGAAAGCCATGGGTCAGCCGGGCTTCCGGGCAAAGCAGATCTTCCACTGGGTGCACCAGAAGCTGGTCACAGAGTTTTCTGCCATGACCGACCAGCCCAAGACCCTGCTGGCAAAGCTGGAAGAGCAGTTTTACATTGCTGCCCCCAAGATCGAGCGCCGGCAGGAAGCCAAGGACGGCACCGTGAAATATCTGCTGCGGATGGCCGATGGCAACTGCATCGAGACCGTTGTCATGCGCTACCACTACGGCAACACGGTCTGCGTCTCCACGCAGGTAGGCTGCCGGATGGGCTGCCGCTTCTGCGCCTCCACCCAGGCAGGCCGGGTGCGCAACCTGGAAGCCGGTGAGATCTGCTCTGAGATCTATACCGCCCAGAAGGACATCGGGGAGCGCATCTCCCACATCGTCCTCATGGGCATCGGGGAACCGCTGGATAATTTTGACGAGGTCATGCGCTTCCTTGAGAACATCTCCTCCCCGGAGGGCGTGAACATCGGAATGCGCAACATCAGCCTTTCCACCTGCGGTCTGGTGCCCAAGATCGACCAGCTGGCCGAGAAAAAGCTGCAGCTGACCCTTTCGGTCTCCCTGCACGCTCCCAACAACGAGATCCGCAGCGGCATGATGCCGGTCAATGATGCCTACCCCGTGGAGGTGCTGATGCCCGCTGTCCGCCGCTATCAGGAGACCACGGGCCGCCGGGTCAGCTTTGAGTATTCGATGGTGCGCGGTGTCAATGATTCCGATGCCTGCGCCAGACAGCTGGCCGACCTCATCCGGGGCATGGGTGCTCATGTGAACCTCATTCCCATCAACCCGGTGGACGGAAGCCCCTACTCGGCTACCGATGCCGCCAATGTCCAGCGCTTCCAGAAAAAGCTGGAGAGCCTGGGGGTCAACGCCACGGTACGCCGCCGTCTTGGCAGCGAGATCAGCGCCGCCTGCGGCCAGCTGCGCCGGGACGAAATGAATGGTAAGGCGTAAATCGCAAGAGGAGAAGCCTATGAAACTAGCAGGAAAAACGGATGTGGGCCGCGTCCGGCAGGAAAATCAGGATGATTACCGTGCCGGGGAGCTGCCCGGCGGTGCTGTCTGGGCACTGGTGTGTGATGGCATGGGCGGTGCCAAAGGCGGTCGCGAGGCCTCACAGGGGGCCTGCAATGTCATCGAACAGGTGTTTCAGGAGCAGTACGCCCAGTGCGGAGCAGGGCAGGAGGGAGCTTTTTTGAAAAAGGCCCTCATCAGCGCCAACCGCTATGTGTTCAACAAAGCCGCCCACGAGGAATCGCTGGCCGGTATGGGAACCACGGCGGTCTGCGCACTGGTGCGGGGCGGGGAAGCCACCCTCTGCCACGCGGGCGATTCCCGCGCCTACCTCTGCCGGGGCGGTAAACTGACCCAGCTCACCCACGACCACTCCTATGTGCAGGAGCTGGTGGACTGCGGCACCATCACGGAGGAGGAAGCCGAGCACCATCCCCAGAAGAACATCATCACGAAGGCGCTGGGCGTGGATTACCGGCTGGAGCCGGAGGTCACTTCGGTGCAGCTGCAGGCAAAGGATCTGCTGCTGCTCTGCTCGGACGGCCTGACCAACATGGTACCGGTGGAGCAGATGGAGCAGCTGCTGGCGCAGGGCCCGTTCTACGATCTGCCCGACAGGCTGGTGGATGCCGCCAACGAGAACGGCGGCTCCGACAACATCACCGCCCTGCTGCTGGCTGTGGAACCTACGGAGGTGCACCATGGATAACCTGATCGGCAAAACGCTGGACGGCCTGTACACGGTGCGGGAACTCATCGGCACCGGCGGCATGGCCAATGTCTACAAGGCCGTTGTGGGGCCGGGCGGCCCGGTGCCGGAGGGCACGGTCGTGGCCGTTAAGGTGCTGCGGCAGGAGCTCATGCACGACCCCGACCTTGTGCGCCGTTTCAAGAACGAGTCCAAGGCCATCTCGCTGCTCAACCACCCCAACATCGTCAAGGTGTATGATGTCTCGGTGAGCGACCATCTGCAGTATATCGTCATGGAATATGTGGACGGTATGACCCTGCGCGAGTATCTGAACGAGCGGGGCGGCAAGCTGACCAGCCGGGAGACCGTCCACTTTATCTCCCAGATCCTGAAAGCGCTGGATCATGCCCACCGCAACGGTGTGGTGCACCGGGACATCAAGCCCCAGAATATCATGCTGCTGGACAACGGCCAGCTGCGGATGATGGATTTTGGCATTGCCCGCATCTCCCGGGCCGAGAACCAGCTCTCGGGCGGCAAGGCCATGGGCAGCGTCCACTATATCAGCCCGGAGCAGGCCAAGGGCGATGAGACCGACTTCACCAGCGACCTCTATTCGGTGGGCGTGATGATGTACGAGATGCTCTCGGGGCATCTGCCCTTCGATGCCGATGACGTGGTGGAGGTGGCCATCAAGCAGATCTCGGATCAGCCCAGGAGCCTGCGGGAACTGGCACCCTGGGTGCCGGTTGGCTTGGTGGAGATCACCGAGCGCGCCATGGCAAAGCGGCCCGAAAACCGCTACAAGAGCGCTGCTGAGATGCTGGAAGCCCTCAACGCCTATGTAGAGAACCCGGCCATCGTGTTCAACTACACCTATCTCCCCGATGAAATTCCTGAAAAGGTGGTGGAACCCCCTATGCCCAGAAAAGAATCCCGTCCGGAGCGCGGCAGTGCTCCGGCAAAAGGCAGAAAAAAGAAAAAGCGCACCGTGTTCCTGCCGGTGCTGTTCGGTATCACCGTGGCCTTTGCACTGGCCTGCGCGGCCCTGTGCTGGATGATCCTGAATGATTCCAGCTCCCTGATGGGGGAAAAGGCCGATGTGGTGCTGGCAGATTACAGCGGCATGACCCAGGATGAGGTCAACGCTTCCCAGCAGGTGGCATCCGGCCAGATCGTCATCAACTGGGAGCAGGCCTACAGCAACGATTACGCCGCCGGTTATGTCTACCGGCAGTCCCCGGTGGCGGGCCGAACCGTCCGCGAGGGCCAGAGCGTGACCCTGACCGTCAGCCTGGGCATCCAGTATGTCACTGTGCCGGATGTCTCCAACTATGTGCAGGCAGATGGTGAGCAGCAGCTCAAGGATCTGGGGGTCTCTGTCCTGATCACCCAGGCGGTGGAACCCAGCGTGGCCGCAGGCTCCATCATCCGCACCGAACCTGCTGCGGGCAGTCAGGTGGCCGCAGGCTCCACGGTGGTGGTCTATGTCAGCCGCCCGCAGGTCAACACCACGGCCAAGGTACCTGCCCTGACCGGCCTCAAGAGTGTGGACGATGCCCGCTCCGTGCTGGTGCAGAACAAGCTGGGCCTTGGCAGCACCACCGAGCAGTACAGCGACCAGCCCGCCGGTACCATCATCGCCCAGAGCCCGGCGGCAGGATCTACCGTCAAGGTGAACAGCCGTGTCAGCATTACCGTGAGCGCAGGCCCCGAGCCGGTGCCTGAGACCCCGGCTGAACAGCCGGGCAGCTCCTCCAGCGATTGGTGGAGCGGCCTGATCGGGGGCAGCTCTTCCAGCAGCGGCGATTCTTCCAGCAGTGAGGGCACCGGCCTGGGCGACTGGTGGAGCGCGCTGCTGTCCTGAGGGAGGAACGGATGAAGGGATATATCGTAAAAGGAATTGGCGGATTTTACTACGTCAAGACCGAAGAGGGTGTGATCGAGTGCAAGCCCCGGGGCATCTTCCGCAAACAGAAGATCACCCCCGTGGCGGGCGATGAGGTGACGCTGGAAACCGAGAACGGCGCGGCAGTCATTGCCGAGATCGCACCCCGCAAAAACGTGTTTGTCCGGCCGCCTGTGGCCAATCTGGATGTGCTGTTCCTTGTGGCCAGCACCACCCAGCCCACCCCCAGCACGCTGGTGCTGGACAAGCTCTCGGCCATTGCCGTGGACAAGGGGGTGCAGCCCGTCATCGTCTGCACCAAGGCTGACCTTGGTGAGGTGGAGTTCCTGCGCAGCGCCTATGAAAGATCCACTCTGCCCTTCATTGCCATCCGCTACGACAGCGGGGAAGGGCTGGACGAGGTCAGGCAGTGGATCAGCGGGCGGCTTTGCGCCTTCTGCGGCAACTCCGGTGTAGGCAAATCGACCCTGCTCAACACCCTGCTGCCTCAGGCCGAGCGGGAGACCAGTGCCATCAGCCAGAAGCTGGGGCGCGGCCGCCACACCACCCGCGAGGTGACCATCTTTGAGGCCTTTGGGGGCCGCATTGCGGATACCCCCGGTTTTGCCAGCCTGGAAGCCAACCGCGCCGGGTTCATCCCCAAGGAGAATCTGGAGCATGCCTTCCCGGAGTTCGGGCCCTACCTTGGGCAGTGTCAGTTCACCGGCTGCTCCCACCGCACGGAAAAGGGCTGTGCCATCCGTGCCGCTCTGGCCGAGGGAAAACTCTCCCAGACCCGGTACGACAGCTACTGTGCCATGTATGAGGAAGTCAAGGATGTCAAGGACTGGCAGAGGAGGGGAATGTGATGCGCTGCGTGATCCTCTCGGCCTGCCCGGTCTCGCCGGAGCTGAAGCGTCTGCTCCGCCCCGATGACTTCATCATCGCCTGTGATGCTGGCTACCGCAACTGCGCGCCGCTGGGCTGCAAGCCCAATATCATCCTGGGAGATTTCGATACCGCTCCCTGTCCGGTGCAGCAGAACGACGATATTATCGTCCTGCCTCATGTCAAGGACGACACCGACACCGAATATGCCGCCAAGCTTGCCAGTGAGAAGGGCTTTACCGAGGTGCTTCTTCTGGGGGCGCTGGGCGGCAGGCGGATCGAGCATACCCTCTCGAATCTTGCCACCGGCCTTGGACTGGAAGAGCGGGGGGTGCGGGCAACGCTTCAGGATGAGCGCAGCCGCATCACTTTTGTCCGCTCCGGCGAGACCCGCGCCTACCCGAAGGAGGAGTTCTTCTACTTCTCCGCTTTCCCCATGGAGGGCAGGGCGGAGGGCGTGTGTGAGCGCGGTTCCTATTATGAGCTCACCGATGATGTGCTGGTGGCCGGTTACCCGCTGGGGGTCAGCAATGAGTATGCCGAAGGCTCAGACTGCATCACCATCTCCACCCGCAAGGGGGCGCTGGTGGTCGTGGAAACGGTGCCGGATACACCGATCCTGACCGGGAACAAGGCCTGAGCCGCACACTTTGCCGTCCTGCCGCTTATATTGTGGTATCACACCATGAAAGGCGGGAGAGCGATGCAGGTGGTCGTTATCAAAAGCCCGAAGTGTCTGCGCGGCGTTCTGCGCAGGCTGTTCGGCATCAAAAAAGGATAAGAAAAATACCGGGGCAGGCGGCTGCTCCGGTATTTTTTGTGGCACATCATTCTTTTGTGGTATAGGTCAGATCCAGCACCGGGCCAAAGGGGTCAAAGATGAGGTTCTGAATGCCGGGTGCGATCAGCAGGCGCTTCTGCTGGGCAAACAGAGGGACCGCCACGGCATCGCTGAGCAGCTGGCGCTCACAATCGCCCAGCAGGCGGCAGCGGGAGCTTCCGGTGGCCTGGGTGCTGGCCTGCAGCTGGGTGGCATACAGGGAATCTGCATAGCCGGTCAGGCCGCCGCCCGCTGCGGTGAACTGGTTCAGCATGTTGTACACACTGCCGCCTTCGGCGCTGATGGGGGCCAAGGCGATGGTGTAGTCCCCCTCGGCCAGCCGTTTTGCAAAGGTCTCCTCGTCCACTTCCTCTACGGAGAAGAAGAGGGAGAATTCCTTCTGCCACACGCCATTGATCTCCTCGGCGGCGCTGGTCACGCCGGAACCGGCGGGCACCATCAGGCTGACCTTGTTGAAGTCGGAGGTGGTCAGCGTCTGCCGCGCCGTGAGGTAGAGCGCTCGGGCATCCACCGCGGCGGGAGTCACATCCCCGGCGGTATCCCGGTAGTTCATGCCGTCCACAGTCAGGCCGTCCGGTACCAGACCGTTGGCGGCGGCATAGAGCCCGCCGTCCGGCACCTCGGCTGCACCCCGCGCGGCGGAGGCCAGTGCCTGCCGCAGCTCGGTGGAAGCAAACACGCTGCTGCAGTTGAACAGCAGGCTCCATGTGGTATCGGAGTAGGAGAGGGAAGTCAGGGTGGTGGGCGCGGCGGTGTCGTCCGGGGCGGCAGAACACTTCTCGTTGGCGATCAGCTCTGCGGCGGACTGCCCGGCGCTGTTGGTGTTCTGCACCAGCCGCAGGCTGTCGATGAGGCTGCCCGAGGGGGCACGCCGCAGGAACAGGCCGCTGGCTGTCCAGTTGTAGATGTAGAAGCTGCCGCTGGAAAGGGTGGACGAAGCATTCAGACCGTAGGTGCCCCGGGTGGAATTGAAAAATTCCTCATCGCAGGGCATGGCACCGGGCAGGGTGAGCTTCTCGAGGAAGTTGTCATCGGCACTGCTCAGGTGGAACACCAGCGTCAGCGGCCCGGAAGCCGTGACCCCCAGTGCGCTCTCGGGCATCTGCCCGGCCAGCACGGCGGCGCTGTTTTCAAGGGCCGCAAACTCCACCGCGTAGGGGGAGTTGGTCTCCGCCCGGAACAAGCGCCGGAAAGCGAACACAAAATCCTCGGCGGTGATGGCGTAGTCAGTGGCGTTGCCCTTGGCAGCGGTGTAAGTCAGGCCGTCCTTGAGGTAGAAGGTGTAGGTGAGGCCGTCGGAGGACTTCTCCCACCGTTCGCAGAGGGCAGGCTCATATTTGCCGCTGGGATTTTTGCGGACAAGGCCGCTGTACAGGTTCTCGCAGGCGATGACATCCGCAGAAGCCGAGGCCACCTGCGGGTCAAGGTTGGCCGGGATGCTGTCCACGAACCAGGTGAAGCTGTTGGAGCCCGAACCACAGCCGGTCAGGGCAAAAACAAACGCAATGGTCAGCACCACTGCGGAAAAGCGGATCAGGGAATGTTTCAAGAAAATGCGCTCCTTGTAAAATGATACAATTAAAGTATAGCGGAAACGGTCGGAAAAGACAATCGACATTTTGTGAATTCAGATAGGATTTCGGTGCATTCGGGGCCAGAACAAGGTTTGGCGTTGCCAATTGGCTGGAAAAGGTGTAAAATGGAGCAGTGAATCAATTTCAGCCTGAATTTTCATAGAGGAGGTTCTTTCTTTATGCAGAAAGATCAGCAGAAGCTTGCAGAACTCATCCGGGGCAAAAAGGTGGCGTTCATCGGTGCCGGTGTCAGCCACAAGACCCTTATCAAGGAGTTTGTGGAGCTGGGGGCCCATGTGACCCTGTGCGACCAGAAAAAGAGCGTGGAGGAGTTCGGCGATTATGCCGCTACCATCCGGGAACTGGGCATTGACCTGAGCCTGGGCGAACACTACCTGGACGGCTTCAAGGGCCAGGATATCATCATGCGCACCCCCGGCTTTGTGGGCTACTTTGAAAAGCCCCTGCAGGATGCCATGGCGGCGGGCACCATGGTCACCAGCGAGGTCGAGCTTTTCTTCGATTTCTGCCCCTGCGAGATCGTGGCCGTGACCGGCTCTGACGGCAAGACCACCACCACCACCCTCATCTCCAAGTTCTACGAGGCCGCAGGCCGCAAAGTACATCTGGGCGGCAACATCGGTGCGGCCCTGCTGCCCATGCTGCCTGAGGTCCGGCCGGAGGATGTGGCTGTGGTGGAGCTGTCCAGCTTCCAGCTCATCAGCATGCACCAGAGCCCGAAGATCGCGGTGGTGACCAACGTCACCCCCAACCACCTCGATCACCATAAGGATATGCAGGAGTACATCGATGCAAAACGCAACATCCTGCTCTACCAGAACCCGCCCTGCCGTGCCGTGCTGGGCTACGAGAACGAGATCAGCCGCTCCATGCAGAAGGACTGCAAGGGCAGGCAGGTCTGGTTCACCCGTCTGCATGATACTGACAACGGTGCATTCCTGCGCAAAGAGGACAACATGCTCTGCATGGCCGAGGACGGCGTGGTAACGCCCTTCCTGGCCCAGAAGGACATCAAGCTGCGGGGCCTGCACAATATCGAGAATCTGCTGGCCGCTGCCGCCGCAGTCTGGGGTGAGGTGCCCGTAGAGGCCATCCAGAAGGTGGGCAGCACCTTTACCGGCGTGGAGCACCGCATTGAGCCGGTGCGCACGCTGGACGGCGTGCTCTACTACAACGATTCCATCGGCACCAGCCCCACCCGCACCATTGCGGGCCTGCGCAGCTTTGACCAGAAGGTCATCCTCATTGCGGGCGGCTATGATAAGCACATCCCCTATGAGCCGCTGGCCCCCGAGATCGTGGCCCACGTCAAGGATCTGGTGCTGATGGGTGCCACCGGCCCCCGCATTGAAAAGGCCCTGCGGGAAGACCCCGGCTTCAACGAGGCCGCACTGCCCATCCAGCACGCGGACAATATGCAGCACGCCGTGGAGCTGGCCCGTGCCGCCGCAAAGCCCGGCGATATCATCATCCTGTCTCCCGCCAGCGCCTCCTTCGACCTCTACCCCAACTTTGAGGTGCGCGGCCGCGAGTTCAAGAGCATCGTCAACGCACTGAAATGATCACGCAGGTCAGAACGCCTCGCCAGAGGCAGCGGTTCCGCAGCGCCTGCCGCGGAAAGCTCTGCCTTGGGGTCACGATGCCGCAGGCGCTGGCGCTCTTCGGCAAAAGTCAGCCGGGTCGGTTCTTCGCCGGGCCAACGCTGGCGCTGGACGTGGGCGGCAGCACCGCCTGGCTGGCGGGCCACGCCAACCCGGACGAATTGGCCAGCTTCCTGCATTTCTGCGGCTGTAAGGCGGTCATCCTGGACGAAGCCGAGTGCCCGCCGCCCACCGGCTGGGCCCGGGTAAAGTCCCTTTTTGTCTTTGGCCTGGTGCCGGGAAAGCAGCTGCCGGAACCCGCTGTGGAAGAAACGCTCTGGGCCTCCCTGCATTTTGACCCGGAGCCCCCGGCGGGCCCCGTTGCACAGATGCTGTTTCCGGACCGCCCCACGCGGCGGGATGACTTTTACTCTGAGCTCTGCTCAAAGCGCGCCCGCGGCAGGGCTGTGGTCTGGGTTCTGGAACAGGGCGGGAAGCTTGCCTGCACCGTGGGCGCTTACGCCATTGGAACGGAGCAGGCTTACATGGCCTGCGGCGAGACTGCGGAGCCATTGCGGGGGCGCGGCATCGGCGGGCGGCTTATCGTCCGGCTGGCCAACACCCTCTCGGCGCAGGGCCTGCAGCCCCTTTTCCTCTGCTCCCCGGAACGGGTGCACTTTTATACCCGCCTCGGCTTTGAAAAGCTGGGAGAGTATGCCCGATATGAAAATAAAGATCAAGGATAGATTATGTCAATGTTGAACCACTTTTTTGATTACAAACCCGAAGTCCTGGCGCTGGACGAAAAAGCCATGGAGCTCTGCCAGCCCTATTTCCGTCACATGGAGGAGATCCGGGACTACAACCAGCTGAAAATGCTCAAGGCCTTTGCCGATACCCAGATGTCCTCCACCGATATGCTGGGCACCACCGGCTATGGCCTGTGGGATACCGGCCGCGCCAAGCTCGAGCAGATCTTTGCCGAGGTGATGGGCGCGGAGGATGCCCTTGTGCGCAGCCAGTTCCAGAGCGGCACCCATACGCTGGCGGTGGCCCTGTTCGGCCTGCTGCGGGCAGGGGATACCCTGCTGGCCGCTACCGGCCGCCCCTACGATACGCTGGAGGGCGTGATCGGTCTGGACGGCAAGGGCAAGGGCACCGGCACCCTGATGGACTACGGCATCCGGTACGACGAAGCCCCCCTCAAGGCCGACTTCACCCCGGATTACGCGCTGATCGCTCAAAAGGCCCCGGGGGCAAAGGTCTGCCATATCCAGCGCAGCCGTGGCTACCTGCAGCGCAATGCCTTTGATCTGGATACCATTCAGAAGATCGCCGACACGGCCCGTGCCGCCAACCCCGAGATCATCATCTTTGTGGACAACTGCTATGGTGAGTTCACCCAGATGAAGGAGCCCTGCCAGGCCGGTGCGGACCTTGTGGTGGGCAGTCTCATCAAGAACCCGGGCGGCGGCATCGCCCCCACCGGCGGCTATATCGCGGGCCGGAAGGATCTGGTGGAGCTGTGTGCCTACCGCCTGAACGCCCCCGGTCTGGGCAAGGAGCTGGGCTGTACGCTGGAAACGCCCCGTGATATGTACCTTGGCTTCTACTATGCCCCCGGCGTGGTGTGTGAGGCCATCAAGACCGCCATCTATGCCCAGTGCCTGCTGGAGTTGGTGGGCAAAAAGCCCATCCCGCGCTACTGCGAGGACCACAACGATATCGTGACCTGCTTCGATGCCGATACCGCCGATGCCCTCATCGGCTTCTGCCGCGGCATTCACGATTTGCGTACCCGCGATCTGGGCGGGGTTTACATGTTTGAGTTCCATTTGGAGCTTGACGGCGGCCTGTCGCTTTATCAGGCGCATGAACTGACGGACATTGTTGAAAACGAAGTCAAAGCCCTGTATCCCGGTTCTCAGGTGATTATCCACCAGGATCCGGCTGGTCTTGACGAGGAACGGCTGGACAATCGTCTGACCCGCTGACTGCGGTTCGGGGGTTAAAGAACGATATCGGCTTCGTAAGCGCGGACGATTTCGACGTCCTCTTCCCTTTCTTCGCGGCTCAGTTCGCAGACCATCAGGCTGTCGGCATCCTGCAGGCTGTCGAAAGCGTCGTCGGGAATACGGTCGATAACCACGCCGTCTTCTTCGTTGCGGTAAAGAACCGCCGAGCGGTTGCCGGCGTCGATTTCGATGACGGCGTCTTTGGCTTCGCCTTCGCGGGCATAGAGCAGCAGCATCACTTCGTCTTCTTCGTTGATGATAAAGTCAAAGGCG
>OHMX01000900.1_pt1 | contig 11445 bp, 9 predicted proteins | sample 1569471 | NCBI WGS metagenome assembly OHMX01 (sample SAMEA3879547, study PRJEB24766) | human gut metagenome | biome: human-associated habitat; feature: feces | place: USA | collected 1985/1987
AAGAAGTCGAACGCGGCGTCGTAGTAGGCATCGGAGAGGCTTCCCGCGGCACTGTTGAGCAGGCAGCCGGCCATATAGTCCTTGAGCTCGTCGAGGGAGGCGGAGGCGAAGAGCCTGTCGAGTCCGTCAAAGTAGGAGAGCTGCTGCACGATGATCTTGTCCTGCTCAGGGATGCCGAGGAGTTCGAAGAAGGTGCCGTAGTCGAAGTTCTTCCACCTTGCGCAGATCTCGGCGGTGCTCAGGGGGTTGTACTGTTTCGTATAGTCGCGGTTCTCGACGCTGGTCCATGAGATTTCAGCGAGCCTGTTCTCGACCTTGACGGCGTTTGCGGCCTTCTGTGCGGCGTCCTCATAGCCGCTGAGGCTGAAGAGCTTGGTCAGCATCTCGGTGTAGCCCTTGAGGAGGTCGGCGTTGGCGGGGTCCACATAGTAGTCGCGGTCGCCCATTCCGAGTCCGCCCTGAGCGAGGTAGAGTATCTGTACCTGGCTGTCCATGAGGTCGGCCTGTACTCCCACGCTGAAGAATCCTCCCTCGCCGTACTTGTTCTCGTCGGCGAGCTCGGCAGCGAGGCCGGCCTTGTCGCTGACCGCATAGAGCTGGTCGAGGTATTTCTGCAGCGGCGCTCCGCCCTCGGCGTTGAGCCTCGTGGAGTCAAGACCCTGCTTGTAGAGGTCGACGATCTTCTGGTCGACCGTGCCTGCCTCGGGAGACATTTCTGCCATTTCGGCGAAGAGGTCGTTGAGGCGGGCCACGTTGTTCTCGCGGAGCACGTCGAAGGATCCGAAGCTCGCGTACTCGGGCTTCAGGGGGTTCTTGGCGATCCAGCCGCCGTTTGCATACTGATAGAAGTCATCGCCCGGCGACACGGTGAGATCCATGTCGGTGGGGTCGATGGCGGGAACCTTCTCTCCCTTGCCCTGGCATGCAGCCAGCATCGCGAGGGGAAGTAACAACACTAATAACTTTTTCATATTGATATGATTTGAAAACTGCCGTATTTTGCAAAATTACGGAAAAAGACGATATTTGGTTCCACTTTTCGGTTAAAATGCAGTTTTATGGGTTCCAAGACGGGAAATATCATAGTCAGATATCTGGTCGCCAGCGTCGGCCTCTTCATGATAGCGTTTGCGATAGCGCTTGCAATCAAGTCCAACCTCGGCACGGCTCCGCTATCGTGCCTGGCGTATGTGCTCAACCTCGACATGCCGGGTATTTCGGTGGGTGTCTTCACTTTCATAGTGAACATGTTCTATATCCTGGTGCAGCTGGCCGTGCTGCGCCGCCGCTTCAAGCCGGCACATCTGATGCAGATAGTCGCCTCGGTGCTGTTCGGCTATATGATAGACCTCTCGCTCTGGATGATAGGGTGGCTTGAGCCCGAAGGCTTCGGCGTGCGGCTGCTGCTGATTCTCGCCGCTGCCGCGATTACCGCGCGGCACCAGCATCGAGGTTGCCTCGAACGCATGGATGGTCTCGGCCGAGATGACGGTGGCCGCGTTCTCGTCCACCTTCCGCAAGGACTTCGGACGGGTCAAGATGTTTATGGATACCACTATGGTGGTGCTTTCCGCCCTCGCTGCACTGCTGTTCTTCGGCAACCCTTTCGGCAGCGGAGAGTTCACCGGCATGGCCGATGTGCTGCTTGCGCGCACGAGCGGTGTGGTGATAGGCCTGGGAACGCTTCTCATGGCCTTCCTGCCCGGATATCTGATGCGCTTCACCGATCCGCTCGTGAGGCCGCTCAGGGACAGATTTTCTTGAAACGCTCGTAGACGGCCAGCACCCTGTCCACATAGGTCAGGGTCTCGAGTCCCCGAAAGGTGCCGTGCGAGACCACTCCCGTATCGAGGACCGATTCGTCGGCCATTTCCGGGATTATGTCCGCCACATTGCTCCAGTATCCGGTATCTGCTCCGCGGTATTCGGCAAGCCTGATGATATCGTCTACCCTCGCCCCTCCGGCATTGTAGGCGGCAAGGGCGAACTTGAAGCATTCCTCGTCGTTTGCAGCCACATCGTCGTACCTTTTCATCAGCGTGTCGAGCAGCCTTGCGCCGGCGCAGATGTTCTGCTCCGGGTCAAGGGGGTCATCCACGCCGAATGCGGCTGCAGTCCTCGGCATCATCTGCATCAGGCCGCTGGCTCCCCGGTGCGAGCGGGCCTCTATGTGGAAGCGGGATTCCTGGTAGACTACGGCCGCGAGGAATCTCCAGTCCCAGCCGAGCGAATCCGCATGGAACTTGATGATGTCGTCATAGGGGCTTATCGTCTCCCTCTGCCTGCTGCGGAAGGCGTTGTAGCGCTTGAGATAGCTGTCCCTCACCTGCTGGTAGTCGTCTTTCAGCGGCCAGCGGCCTATGAAGGCGTCGAGGCTGTCGAGGTCGGCGACTGCGTCGCTGCGCAGCAGGAATACGCTGATACTGTCGAGCGGCCTCGTGACGGCTATGCTGTCGGCGCATACGGCCGTGGTGTCGAGGGGAAGCACCAGGATGTCTATGCTGCCTGTCTTCAGCGAGTCGATGTAGTTCTCGTCCGCGCTTCTCCTGACTCCGATGTCTATGCCCTGGCCGTTATGGGCGGCATATTCTTCGAGAAAGGTATAGTTGTATCCTACCAGCAGCGCCCTCCTCGCTTCGGAAAGGCTGCCGAGGTCTATTATGCAGTCGAGATGCTCCTTGAGCCGTGGCGGCTCCCCGGCAGTTTCACGGGGTATGAGCAGTGAGGCTATGGATACCGCGGCGCACAGGCATGCGGCTATCGTTGATACTATGCTGAGTTGCCTGTCTTTGAAAAAATTCATGTACTATCTTCTGGGGTGGCCCGTAGGCTGGGTATAGAACGGCCACCATATGCCTATCTTTAGTCCGTCCATGCCGCTCTGAGTCACTATGTAGCGGTCGGCGCTGAAGTAGTCGGCCCTGCGCATGGGCCATCCCATGCCGGCGTTCTGGTACTTTATGAATATGCATGCGCGCTTCCACTGCATGTTCAGGAAGATGTCGAAGTAGGGGCCGTTGTTGTATGTCCTCTGGTCCTGGTTGAAGAAGACTCCGAGGTTGGGGTTCCATGCGGGGGAGTTCCATGCCGTGTTCCAGAACGCGTTGGCGCCTATCTGCATCACCAGCACATTGCTCAGCTTGTCTTCGCTCTTCTGGGCCACGAACTCCACATAGTATCTGAGGTTGAGCGCGAGGGTTGGCAGCGGCAATACCTAGGGGTTGGACGAGAACTGCAGCAGCGCCCTGTTGTCGAGGTGTACGGGGCCGAGTACGAACTCCTTGCGCAGCGAGGCGGAGAGCACGCTCATGGGGGTCTCGTTGCGTCGGATCATGCCCTGCGTGTCGTAGTAGAGGTTGCCCGAAAGCAGGGCGTATCCTACCGATGCGTCCAGCTTCCAGTGCGGTATGTCTATCTTCCCGGAGAAGGTCGTCGTCGATATCTTCGGGAAGTCGTTGTCCCAGCGGAAGTGGTTGGAGTTCATGTGCTGCTGGTAGTATGTCGGCTCCAGCAGGGTCGACCGCACGCGGAAGTCGAGCATCGCGGGACTCTTGCGCGCCCTGCGGAAGGGATAGACCGCGAGCAGTCCGCCTCCCTCTATCTCGAAGTCGCCGAAGTCGTTGCCCGCGAACACGTACTTCGCCTTGGCGTCCCAGTAGAAGTTGTTCCTGAACTGCCCCTGGGCGCCGGCATACAGGTACATCGAGTTCTCCACATGCCGTGTCGGCCTTACCGTAGTGCTGTCGAAATAGCTGCGCACATAGTCGCCCACCCCTAAGTCGAGTTTCGAGACGACGGCCTCGCTCGACCAGGGCTGGAGCCTGATGAACAGCCTGTTGTCTATCTTGCGCACGCGCATCGAGTCGGCGCTGGAGGTGGGGTCGTAGTTGAACACGTTGTTGTAGAACGCCCGGCCGGCATCGTCGTTTATCATGTCGGTGTAGGTTCTCGTGTATGTCGAGATCTCGCTGCTGTGGCCTATGTAGGCGGTCGTTATGTCCCGGTTGAGGCTGTCGGCATCGAAGGTGTAGGTGCTGTCCTTGCGCGAGCGCATCCTCTCGATGAAGGTGAAGGGTATGCGCAGCTGCTGCTCCAGATAGAAGGTGTGCTTCTTGAGGTCGGAGTGCGCGTCGGTCAGCGTCACGCGTATGTCGCGCGAGTCTACGGTTGTGTCGCGGATAAAGGTGTCGTCCTGCAGGCCTCCGTTCTCGTCGCGGGATACCCTGTTGTATATGTATCCGGCGTGCATCATGTACTTCTTGCCGAGGTAGTTGGTGTTTACGGCGAAGGTCTTGTTTATGGTCTCCTCGTTCTCCAGCATGCCTCCTCCGCCGTAGCGGTCATAGAGTATGCCGAAGTTGAGCTCGGGGGTTATGTTCTGCGTGGTGAATATGTGCAGGTTGTCCGACTCCTTCTCGTCCTTGGCGAGCAGGGTGCCGAAATAGGCGAGCTCGGTGTACGGGGTCTTGCTGTTGTAGTTGGGGAGGGTCCTCGGCGAGAAGCTCCATGATTCGAGCGCGTCGTAGAACTCCACCCTTTCGTCGCTGCGGCGGTTGAAGTAGTTGTAGTACTGCAGCGGCGAGCCGGCTACGCCCAGCCAGGTGGCGTTGACGTCCTTGCGCAGGAAGGGGTAGTCGTAGAAATGGTAGTTGTAGCTCGTGTCCGGCACGTATGCGGAGATGTCGTGGAAGTCCTGGTCTGTGGTCCAGGCGACCAGCCTCTTGTAGTGCAGCGAGTCCGGGAGGGCGAAGGTCTCGAGTATGCGCGGAGTCTCCGCGACTATGCTGTCGCGTATCTCCTGCCTGCGCTCCCTGTCCTTGCGCAGCGAGTCCGATCTGGCTATCCTTGCGTTCATCCTCTGCTCGGCGTCGTATGCCTTCTGCTCCTTCCTGCTGAGCGAGGAGTACCAGGCCTCGAAGGCCGCCCTGGCCTTGGCCGTCGAGTCGGCTATGTAGATCGAGTCTATCTTGTCCCACATCGTGGAGTCCAGCAGGGCCTTGAGCGAGTCGCGCGGGTTCAGCTTCTCGGGAGGCAGCGAGTCGGAGATGCCGGTCTCGGCTATGAGGGTGTCTATCGTCAAGCTGTCGGGGACGGCTCCGTATCTGTATGCCGCCGCAGGGTAGATTACCGTGTCCCTTGCCGCCGCGGGGGAGTCTGCGGGGCCGGACGGGGTGATTGCCGCGCCGAGGCCCAGGCTTCCCGCGAGGGTGAAAGCCAGCACCGATGCCGGGAATAGTATGCGGGACATCAATTTCACAATCTGCAAAGGTAGAAACTTTTTGATAATACCCCAAAAGTGCGTAAATTAGCATTGATATGGACAGACTGTTGAAAATGTACGAAGGCCTGACGGGCTGCAGGGCCGGCGGGCCGCAGTTGCTGCCGCTCTCGGGCAGTGCCAGAAAGTATTACAGGATAAGCGGCGACGGCGGCACCTTCATAGGCTGCATAGGCACGAGCCTTGCCGAGAACCGAGCCTTCCTTGCGATAGACGAACGCTTCCGCAGCAGCGGCCTGCATGCGCCCGAGGTATATGCCGTCAGCGACGACGGCATGGCCTATCTCCAGGAAGACCTCGGAGACTGCCAGCTCTTCGAATATCTCCGCCCCGGCATAGACTCGGGAGAGTTCACGCAGGAGCAGCTCGACCGCCTGCACGACACGATGTGCCTGCTGCCCGCCGTGCAGTTCAAGGTGGGTGAGGGGCTCGACTGGGATCTGTGCTTTCCAGACAGGGAGTTCAACGACAGGATGGTGGGCTTTGACCTCAACTACTTCAAATACGATTTCCTCAAGCTTACGACGCTCCAGTTCGACGAGATAAGGCTTCAGGACGACTTCGACCGCCTGAGGCGCGATTCCCTCGACTTCGGGGGTGACACCTTCATGTATAGGGACTTCCAGGCGAGGAACATAATGATAAAGGACTCGGAGCCCTGTTTCATAGACTTCCAGGGCGGCAGGCGCGGCCCGGTGCAGTACGACCTGGCGTCGTTCCTGTGGAATGCCGGCACGCATTTCAGTGCGTCCCTGCGCGCCGAACTGGAAGACACCTACCTGCGTTCGCTTTCGAATTTCACCGAGGTGGACGGGGATGACTTCCGCAGGAGGTACCGCCTCCTTACCCTTGTGCGCCTGCTGCAGGAGTTCGGCGCATACGGCTACAGGGGACTTGTCGAGCGCAAGCAGCTGTTCATCGACTGCATCCCCACGGCTCTGAAGTGCATATCAGAACTCGTGTCGGTCCCGTTCGCTGAATATCCCTATCTCAGCTCCCTGCTCGAAAGGCTTGCGGGTGAATGGGACGGGTCGACCCTGATTCCGGGACTGAAGGTCGCCCTATGAAGGCGCTGGTTTTCGCCGCCGGACTGGGTACGAGGCTGCGTCCGCTCACTGACAGTATCCCCAAGGCTCTCGTGAGCGTGGGTGGAGTGCCTATGCTCGAGCGGGTCATACTGAAGCTGAAGGCCTGCGGCATAGACGCTTTCGTGGTCAACACCTGCCATTTTGCCGTCAAGATCGAGGAATTCCTCGCTTCCAGGCAGGATTTCGGAGTGCATATCGACCTTTCGTTCGAGCCGGGAGGTCCGTACGAGACGGGCGGAGGAATAAAGTTTGCACGCAGGCTGCTCGGAGATGACCGCTTCCTTGCACACAACGTGGATATGCTGGGAGGTTCCGACCTGGCTCCGCTCTTTTCCGCAGACGACCCCTCGTCGCTCGCGACCCTGCTGGTCACGGATGCCGAGGCCGGACGCTACCTGCTGTTCGACGACGACATGTGCCTTGCCGGCTGGACTGACGTGCGTACGGGCGAGGTCAGGAGTCCCTATCCGGATTTCGATGCCGCATCGTGCCGCCGCCTGGCGTTCTGCGGCATACATATAATATCTCCAGAGGTGTTCCCGCTTATGGAGGCCTGGCCGCGGAAGTTCTCGATAACGGACTTCTACTTGAGCGTGGCGGCGAGCTGCAGGATACGCGCCGCGTATGTGCCGGGCCTGAAGATAGTGGATATAGGCAGTCCCGAAAGCCTCGTCCGTGCGGGGAGTATGCTTGCCGCAGGGGAGATCTGAAGTAATTTGAAGAATATGAGCGCCGCTCTGACCATAGTGCTGATAGTGTTTTTCGCCGCCCTCTCGAGTTTCGTGCAGAGGGTGACGGGCTTCGGCTTCGGCATAGTCATGATGACCATGCTGCCGTATGTAATGCCCACATACGGTGAGGCTACCGCGCTCTCGGGCATACTTGCCGCATGCATGGCGATAGTCCCTGCCGTGCGGCACCGCCGTTATGTCAGGCTGCGCAAGTTCCTGCCGATACTTCTGACCTTCCTCGTGCTGTCGTTCTTCTCCGTGAAGGTGCTGACAGTCGTCGACGGGCATTCGCTGAAGCGTATCTTCGGCGTGGTGCTGGTGTTCGTGAGTATCTATCTTTTCTTCATAAGCGGCAGGGTGCATCTGAAGCCCACGATGCCGGTGCAGGTCTCCATGGGCGCGCTGTCAGGTGTGCTCGGAGGCATGTTCGCGATGCAGGGGCCTCCCGCCGCAGTGTATTTCATGGCTTCTTCCGAGAGCAAGGAGGAATATATCGGGGCCACCCAGTGGTATTTCGTTACCGGCAACCTGATGATGACCCTTTACAGGTGGCACAGCGGCTTCGTTACCGTTCCGGTGCTCGAGTCCGCCCTGATCGCGCTGCCGGCCGTAGCCCTGGGCCTGTGGATAGGCACAGTAGTCTACGGCCGGCTGCACGGCAATGCGCTGCGCAAGGTGGTCTACCTGTTCCTCGCCGTCGCCGGAGTGTTGTCGGCGGTGTTGTAGAAGTGTATGTCCATCTGCGGGAAGGGGAAGCCTATGCCCGCCTTGGGCAGTTCGTCGTAGACTTTCCTGTTGTAGTCGTACAGCAGTCCCCAGTAGTCCTCTTTCTTCACCCAGGCTCTCACGGTGAATACCACCGCGCTGTCGGCGAGCTTGGAGAGCACTACCGCAGGGTCTTCGGCCCCCTCCCCGGCGGAGGCGTCGAGCACCCTGGCGTCGGAGCGCAGCAGCTTCATCAGCAGTTCCGTGCATGCGGCGGAGTCTGTGCCGTATTCAACTCCTATGTCCCAGCTGACCCTGCGCAGGGGATGCCGCGAGTAGTTGTCGATGTTGCCGTTGAACAGGGCTCCGTTGGGGAGTATTATGCTGCGGTTGTCGGGGGTGGTGAGGCTGGTGCTTACGATTGACACCGCCGTAACGGTTCCGGAGTAGCCCTGGGCCTCTATGAAGTCTCCGGCCTTGAAAGGCTTGAACGCCAGTATCATCATGCCGCCTGCGAAGTTCTGTACCGTTCCGCTCAAGGCCATGCCTATGGCCATTCCTCCCGCGGCCAGCAGTGCCGCTATCGAGGTGGTGTTGATGCCGAGGGTGCCGATAGTTATGATTATCAGCAGCACCGTCAGCGTTATCGAAACGAGGCTGGCGACGAACGACACGAGCGTCTTGTCGGCCTTCCTGCGGTCGAAGCCGTTGACTATCATCCGGCGGATGCGCTTGATGAGCCAGGCGCCCACTATGTAGATGATTATGGCGGCCACCAGCTTGATGCCGAACTCTATGGCCTGGTGCATCAGGCCTTCGAGCGTCTCGGTGGGATTGGCGGCCATCTGCTCTGCGAAATGTTCGAATGTCACCTTGGCCGAGTCGACCTTGCTTGCGATCTCCTCTTCCTGCACAGTGCTGACCTGTAGTATGGGAAATATCATTCAGTATATGTTTTTACCGTTTATTCCGCGTCCTCTGGCGTATAGGGCAGGCAGACGCCCTTTTCCTTGAAGCTCATCTTCGCGCTTTCCTCGCGCACGTCGTCCTCCGAATAGGTGATGGTCCATGTGTCCATGTTCATCAGCTCCCAGAGCCTGTCTTCGGTCATGGGTGCGGCGAACCTTATCTCGAGGCAGGGCACGAGACTGTCGTCGAGGGTCAGGTAGGTGCCTATGACGCCCTCCTCCTTGGAGAGGTGGTTGCTCAGGTAGGGCAGTCCGCGCATTACTATCGGCTTCTCGTAGTTCTGGTCGGAGATGCGGTATATCCACTGGGGCTGTCCGGCATAGACTTCGCTGCGCTTCCTGACCACGGTCTGCCCGTCCTCTTCGTAGCGTCCGTTATATTCTGCCTTGAAGTGGTCGAACATCATGTCGAGGTATTCCGCAATCGGCATCGTGCCCTCCTCTTTCTCGAGCCTTACGAACTCGAAGTCGAGGGGTATCTCCCTGACGCTGCCTCCGCTTGCGGGCATGTCGAGGGTCTTCTTCTCGACGGTCTGCCTGAACCAGTCCTCGTCGAGCTGTTCTGCGGGATCCATGTATACATAGATTATCAGCGGGCAGTCATAGACTGACTCGAGCCCGAAGATCTTCTTTCCGGTGAGCCGCATCTGCATACCGAGATAGTTGAGGTCCATGCGGTCGTACATGCCCTCGGTGCGGAGCGTAAGCCTCTTGACCTGGGAGTAGAGCGCGGGGTCGGGGCTGCTGACCCTGAAGGTCGACGGCACGAAGGCCTCCTGCTGTATCTTCTCTGCGCTGGTCTTCGCGGGGTCGAACGATACTACTACCCGGTGGCTTCCGACATAGGTCTTCACTCCGTGCACTCCGGGAACGTTCTCCATCTTCGCCTTGAAGGCCTTGGAACTGCTGAAGCACTTTACCGACTTCAGACCCTCGAGGGTGACGGTCTCAATCTGCATGTCCTCGGTTATACCCCATTTCTCGTCGATCGTGGGCAGTTCGAACCTGCTTCCGACGATGTAGGCTCCGGCCACGAACACTACCGCGATAATCGCGGGCAGGAACCTGGTGAACCTTGATGCCTTGGGGCCCGGGCCGGACTTGACGCCTATGCTCAGCGCCCGGGTCGGGCAGGAGGCGAGACATTCTCCGCACAGCATGCAGTCTACGGCGTTGACCTTGCCCCTGAACGAGGGCACGTCGATGTTATAGGGGCAGTTCTTGACGCATGAGCGGCACGAACGCGTGCACTTCGTATCGTTGACTATGACTCCCAGCAGCTGCAGTTTCGGCTTGCCGCTCAGTATCTCGAGCAGATATCCTACCAGACAGAGCGCTCCCAGCAGCCATATCCAGGGAATGCCGAGCCCGAGAAGCGAGAGCACCCAGTATACCGCCACAGTCAGCAGCACCCATTCCCAGAACTTCAGCGTGTTGGAGACGGCTCCGAGGGGGCAGACATATTTGCACCAGAAGCGGTCTATGACGAGCCCGAACAGCAATACCACGGCAAGCGTCGCGAGGGATGCCCAGAGGGTGATCTCTCCCTTGAACCCTGTGGCTGTCGCGTAGTAGGGGTCGAAGTTCTTGCAGAACAGCTCGCTCGTCTCCATGGTGATGCGGAAGGTGACGAACAGCAGCACATACTTGACGAGCCTGAGCAGCTTGTCGGCCGCGCTGCCGTCCCTGACCACGACTCCCTTGAAGCCCATGGCCCCGCGCAGCTTCTTGAGCAGGTCCTCGACTGTGCCTATAGGGCAGAGGTAGGCGCAGAACAGTTTCCCGAACAGGACCACGGCCGCTGCCAAGGCTATGCCCATGACTATCTGCACCGAGGTCATCGAGCAGGGAAGGGTGTCGCTGGCGAGGTAGGTGCCGAGGGCTTCCAGTCCGCCGAACGGGCAGTATCTTTCCGGGTCTGCCGGCTCAGCCTTGGGGAAGAGCAGGGTGTAGAGTCCGCTGAAGAAGAATATCAGCGCTGCGAGCGATCCCCACTGGAGGAGGTACTTGGGCCAGTTGCCCCTGATTGTCGATCTTTTAGCCATGTCGGTCCGGATTTATGTCAGTCATGTTTGATTCCGAGCTTGTCCAGCAGGGCGCCGGGGTCGGGGTCGTGTCCGCGGAAGTTGCGGTACAGCACGGCCTCGTCCTCGCTTCCGCCCCTGCTGAGTATGTTCCTGCGGAACGAGTCCGCGGTTTCGCGGCTGAAGATGCCGTTTTCGATGAAGGCGCCGTATGCGTCCGCGGCGAGCACCTCGGCCCATTTGTACGAATAGTAGCCTGCGGCGTATCCGCCGGAGAATATATGCGAGAATGACGTCGACATGCAGCATTCAGGCACGTCGGGCATTACTTCGTAAGGGGCTACGGCCGCGGCCTCCACCTCCTTGGCGCCAAGCTCTATCGGTTCCTTGACGGCGTTCCATGCGAGGTCGATCATCCCGTACTGGAGCTGGCGCACCTGGGCGTATGCCGCCATGTAGTTCCTGGCTTCGACGAGGCTCGCGATATATTCGTCGGGAATCTCTTCGCCGGTCAGGTAGTGCCTTGCGAAGGGCTTGAGGTATCCGGGCTCGTAAGCCCAGTTCTCCATGATCTGCGAGGGCAGTTCCACGAAGTCCCAGGCCACGTTGGTGCCGGTGAGTGAAGGATAGCGGCCCTCTGCCATTATCGCG
>OHMX01000907.1_pt1 | contig 11338 bp, 8 predicted proteins | sample 1569471 | NCBI WGS metagenome assembly OHMX01 (sample SAMEA3879547, study PRJEB24766) | human gut metagenome | biome: human-associated habitat; feature: feces | place: USA | collected 1985/1987
TTTGATTTCGGGATCGACGTCTTTTGCAACGCCTACGACGTGTTCTGCCGCCCAGGTCATTTCCGCGTCGACTTCTTCAACCTTGAATTTTGAGCCGGGAACGCCGCATACGGGGCATTTCTCGGGCGCAGCTTCCGCTATTACAGAATATCCGCAAACAGGACATACAAATTTTTTCATTTTAAGTTCCTCCGAATTGTTTTATTTTCAATTTGTTTTATTATTACATTCGTCGCAGGTACCCGTATATACGACGTAAAAGTCGTCGACTTTCACGGGACACGCCGAAAGTATTTTAAGTTTAAGGTTTCCATCGATATCCATATCGAGGATTTTTTTGCATTTCGTACATACGAAGTGCGCGTGATTGTGTGCAAATCCGTCCCAACGCTCCTCGGGGAAGTCGCCCTGTATACGCATTATTTCGCCCACCGCTTCAAGTTGTTTCAGATTTCTGTAAACCGTGGCGAGACCGACGTCGGGGATTTCCTTTTTCACGTTTTCGTAAATCCAGTTCACCGACGGATGCGAGCGCGTACTCCTTAAAACTTTTAATATTGTTTCGCGTTGTTTGGAATAGTTCATTTTTGCCTCAAAACAATAATCACTATCATTATTGTAACATATTTTTCGGATATGTCAACAAAAAATGATAGTGATTATCAATTTTTTTAAAATTTTTTATTTTTTCTTCAAGATAACGAACGCGCCTGCGGGAACGTCCACGACGTCTTTATATTCCTTATTATTATAAAGGCTTGTATATTCTTTATTTATAAAAAGAGTTTTGTCGTCCGCGCCCGCGTTTACGGCAATGAGAATTTCGTCGTCGCCGCTCGCACGCTCGTATGCTACAAGCCCGTTTTCGTCACGCATATTGAACCCGCCCGAAAAAACCGCGCGGTTTTCACGGCGGATACGTCCGAGTTTTTTGTAATGAGCAAGGATTTCTTTGTCTTCACTGCCCCACGGATAAGGACGGCGGTTTATCGGGTCGTCAAACCCTTGAAGCCCCGCTTCGTCGCCGTAGAATATCGACGGAATCCCGGGGAGCGTGAACTGCAACACCGACGCGAGATACAGTTTTTTCTTTGCTTTTTCGTATTCGCTGTCGGGAAGTTTGTATCCGAGCTTGTGCGTTTTCGACCAGCCGTGCGCGCGTACGTCCGACAACGCGTTGATTATCCTTACCGTGTCGTGCGTGCCCAAACTGTTCATCAGACAATATACCGTTTCTTTCGGATAATTTTCAAGAATGGATTGTACGGTGTCTTTGAAAAACTTTTCGTCGCCGTCGCGGACGTATGCGATAATCGCGTTCATAAACGGATAATTCATCGTGCCGTCCAGCTGATCGCCGAGAAGATACGGCCGAAGTTCGCCGTAACTTACTTTCGTCGACGCGTCTTCCCAGACTTCGCCGATGACAAGAGCGTCCTTGTTCACCGATTTGATTTTTTTGATAAGCAGATTTACGAAATCAATCGGCAGTTCGTCCACGACGTCCAGCCTCCACCCGTCCGCGCCGAGTTTCTGCCACTTTTCGACGACGCCGTTTTTGCCGAACACGAGAGCGCGGTAATCCTTGTTGCTTTTGTTAAGGTCGGGCACGTTGTCGCAGCCCCACCAGCAAGCGTATTCGTCGGGGAATTTTTTGAAATAATACCAGTCGTAATAAGGCGACGATTTGCTTTGATACGCCCCGAGCGAGTCGTACGTGCCGAATTTGTTGAAGTATAAACTGTCCGCCCCGCTGTGGTTGAAAACGCCGTCAAGGATAATTTTCATACCTTTTTCGTGCGCGGCGTCCAAAAGGCGTTTGAAGTCGTCTTCCGTCCCCAGAAGTTCGTCGACTTTCAAATAATCGCCGGTGTCGTAGCGGTGATTAGAAAACGCCTTGAAAATCGGCGAAAGATAAATTATGCCGACGCCAAGTTCTTCAAGGTAATCGAGTTTCTCGCGAATGCCGTTGAAGTTTCCGCCAAAAAAGTCGTCGGCGTAATATTTCCCGTCTGCGCTCACGACCTCGGGACTTTCCGAAAAACTTTCGTGCAGGCGGTATTTCCTTTTTGTTTTTACGCCGTCCGCGCGATTGAACCTGTCGACGAAAATATGATAAATAATATTGCCTTTTGCAAAATCGGGGGTTTTATAAGACGATTTATATACGGTCAACTGCCATTCCGGAAGATTCTCGCCGCATACGCTTTCCCCGTTTTCGCCACGACCGTAATACCATACGCCGTCGCGGTTTCTCATTTCAAAGCGATAATAGTAAATCCCCGCCGCGTCGAAAACGTAGTCGGCGGTATAAACCGAAAACCCGTTTTCGGATTTTTCAAAGCGCATTTCGACGGGCGTCGACACGCCGCCGAGCCTTATGAACACGTACATTTTATCGACGCTTACCCACGACGCAATCGGAAAATGCAGGGAAAGTTTTTCCCCGCATTTTACCGCGCCGTATGGCGATTTACATTCGATTTTCCTTGAATTGAAATTCATCTTACAGTTTATGAATGGGTTTTACCGTCCAGATTCTGTCGGCGTATTCTTTGACCGCGCGGTCAGCCGAGAAGAATCCCGCGTTCGCGATATTCATAAGCGACATCTTATTAAACGCCTTTTTGTTAAGGTAAGTGTCGTTGACGCGTTTTTGCGCTTTAACGTAACTGTCAAAGTCGGCAAGACACATATACGGATCGGCAATACTGCCGTTTCCGAGAATAAGGTTGTCGGCAATCGCGTTGAATTGCACGTCGCCGACGCCGCGACGCATACCGTCGATAACGCGTTTGATGCGCGCGTCGTTCATATAATACGCCGTGCTATCGTAGCCTTTGTTATAAAGGTCCTGCACCTCGTCCGACGACATTCCGAAAATGAACATATTTTCGTCGCCGACCGCGTCGTGAATTTCAACGTTTGCGCCGTCCATCGTGCCGATTGTTACCGCGCCGTTAATCATAAACTTCATATTGCCCGTGCCCGACGCTTCTTTGCCGGCGATACTGATTTGTTCGGAAATTTCCGCAGCGGGCATCATAATTTCGGCAAGCGACACGCGATAGTTTTCCAGAAATACCACTTTGAGTTTATCGTTTATCGACTTATCGTTATTGATGACTTCGCCGAGTTGCCAGATAAATCTGATGATTTGCTTCGCCATATAATAACTGCTTGCCGCCTTTGCGCCGAAGACGAAAGTGCGCGGGCAGATATCCAGATTCGGATTATCCTTTAAGTCGTAATAGGTATTAAGGATATTCATCGCATTCAGAAGCTGACGTTTATACTCGTGCAGACGTTTGGACTGAATGTCGAAAATCGAATCGGGATTAACGACGACGTTGTTGTTCGCCTTGATATAATCGGCAAGTCTTTCCTTGTTTTCACGTTTGACTTTTTGCAATCTTTCAAGGACTGCCGCGTCCGACTTGTAATTTTCAAACTTTTTAAGGTTGGACGCGTCTTTTATCCAACTTGTGCCGATAGTGTCGCACAAAAGCGCCGAAAGCCCGGGATTTGCCTGCTGCACCCAGCGACGATGCGTGATACCGTTCGTAACGTTGGTGAATTTCGACGGGTGCTGCTCGTAATAATCCTTGAAAATGTCGTGTTTCAGTATTTCGCTGTGCAACGCCGAAACGCCGTTTATCGTATGCGCCGCGACAAGACACAACGTCGCCATTTTAATCTGACCGTGTTCCAGAATCGCGTTTGCGGCAACCTTATTGTTGTCGCCGGGATATTCCGCCCAGAGTTCTTCGCAATAGCGGCGGTTGATTTCGCACACGATCTGGTAAATGCGCGGAAGCAATGACTGGAACAACTGTTGCGGCCACTTTTCAAGCGCTTCCGCCATTACGGTGTGGTTGGTGTAACTTATCGTATCCGTCGTGATTTGCCACGCCTTTTCCCAGCTGTACCCGTAGTCGTCCAGAAGGATACGCATAAGTTCGGGTATGCAAAGCGTGGGGTGCGTGTCGTTGATATGAATCGCGGCATGGTCGGCAAGGTTGTCAAGCGACGGGTTCGTCTGCAAATGCCGTTTGATAATGGATTGTATCGACGCCGAAACGAAGAAATATTGCTGTTTAAGCCTTAACGACTTGCCCTCGATATGGTCGTCCGCGGGATACAAAACCTTGGAAATGCTTTCCGCCATCATACGGCTTTCCATTGCCTTGACGTATTCGCCCTTGCTGAAAAGTGCCATGTCGAAGTCGGCGGACGCCTTTGACGACCAAAGCCTCAGACGGTTGACGGTATCGCTTTGAATACCGCTGATGTTCATATCGTACGGCACGGCAAGCACGGTGTTGTAATCGCGATGATTGATTATGAGCTTGCCGTCGTGCCATTCCTGATCGACAACGCCGCCGAAACGCACCTCGAAAGTGTCTTCGACGCGGGGTTGCAGCCAGACCGAGCCGTTTGTCAGCCATTCGTCGGGAAGTTCGATTTGTTCCCCGTCGACGATGCGCTGTTTGAAAATGCCGTAATCGTACATTATCGAAAAGCCCGTTGCGATATAACCAAGCGACGTAAGGCTGTCGAGATACGCCGCGGCAAGTCTTCCGAGACCGCCGTTGCCAAGCCCTGCGTCGGGCTCGATTGCGTAAAGAGTGTCGATATCGAAGCCCAGATCTTTGACGGCTTTCACCATCTTTTTGTCAATACCCATATTGAAAAGATGGTTTCTCAAAGAGCGTCCGAGAAGGAACTCCATCGACATATAGTAAACATGTTTTGCGTTGATTTCGCGCGCGGTGCGCTTGAAGTCCACCCTTGAATTCGTGAGCATATCGCGTACGACAATGCACACGGCTTTGTACATTTGGGTGTTGCTTGCCTCCTCGGGCTTTACTCCGAAAAACCTCTGGACAGCGTCCGTAATGCGGTTTTTCAAGTCCGCGGAAGTAATTTTTGAATAGTCCATAAAATTAAAGTCTCCTGATGTATGCCAATAAAATTTTTGATTATTTTGTTATTTCCTTGTAGATGTCAAGGTATTCTTTCGCGGAGCGTTTCCAACTGAAATCGCACTTCATCGCGTTACTTTGCACTTTCTTCCACAGGTTTTTGTCAAAATAGGTGCCGAGAGTACGCCATACCGCGTCAAGCATATCGTATGCCTGATACGCCTTGAAAGTGAAGCCGTTGCCCTTTTGCGTGACGGGATTGAACGCTTCCACCGTGTCTTTTAATCCGCCCGTTTCGCGGACGATGGGAACCGCGCCGTAACGCATTGCGATCATTTGTCCCAAACCGCACGGCTCGAACTTGCTGGGCATAAGGAACATATCCGCCGCCCCGTACATTTTCGACGCAAGCTCCTGGCTGAAATTGATAATGGCGCGCATTTTCGTATTGTACGTTTTTTCGGCGTTTTTCAGAATCGTTTCGTATTTCCAGTCGCCTTTGCCGAGCACGACAAGCTGAATGTCGGCTTGCAGCATTTCGTCAAGGACGGTTGCGACAAGGTCGATACCCTTTTGTTCGGTCAGGCGCGAGATAAGCACCATAAGCGGACGGTCGGGGGAATAATTGAAGCCCATAAGTTCGCACAACGCTTTCTTGTTTTCGGCGCGTTTCGCAACGGTTTTCAAGGTGTAATTCGCGACAAGGTTTTTGTCAGTTGCGGGGTTGAAAACGTCAACGTCGATGCCGTTCACCACGCCGCGAATTTTGTAATCGCGCGCGTTAAGTATGCCCGCAAGCCCGTACGCATAATACGGGTCCTTGATTTCTTCGGCATAAGTTTTCGACACCGTGGTAACGATATTCGCGCGTTCGATACCAGCTTTCATGTAGTTGACGTCGTTGTCGCACTCCACTATGCTGCGCCAGTTTTCGGGAATGCCCAGAATATCGCCGGCAAGGTATTTGTCGTATTTTCCCTGAAACTCAATATTATGAATGGTGAACACCGTTTTCGTGTTGCGAAGTCCTTCGACGTTTCTGTAAAAGATGTCCAGAAACACGGGAACGAGCGCGGTATGCCAGTCGTTTGCGTGAATGACGTCGGGATAGAACCCCGTTACCGAGCACGCTTCGAGAACCGCTTTGCTGAAAAACGCAAATCTTTCGCCGTCGTCGAAATGGCCGTAAAGCCCTTTCCTTTTGAAGTAGTATTCGTTGTCGATAAAGTAATAAACGACGTTGTCCACCGTATATTCGAACACGCCGAGATACTGTCTGCGCCAGCTGAGATCGACGTAGGTCGAACCGACAAAGCGCATTGTCTGGCGGTATTCCTGAGGGATTTCCTCATAAAGGGGGATAATCACGCGGCAATCGTTTTTCATCGAAGCAACCGTTTTGGGCAGTGCGCCCATCACGTCGCCGAGACCGCCCGTCTTCACGAACGGACGCGCTTCGGAAGCAACATATAAAATTTTCATACTTCGTTCTCCTTATTGTCACTGCGCCGAAAGACGCAAAAATGTTAAACTATCTTGTTCTTGACGATTACGACGGGATACGTTTCATAGCCCGCAAGATGTCTTTCGGGTTGAACGATGACGTTTTTGTCGGTAATCGTATATTTAATGCTTGCTTTTTCGCCGATTACGCCCTTTTCCATGACGATGGAGTTTTCGACGACCGCGCCCTTTTCAACGTGAACTCCGCGGAAAAGGATGCTGTTTTTAACGGTACCGTCGATAACGCAACCGTCCGCGATAAGGCTGTTTTCAACCTTGGCGTTGTCAAGATAACGGGTAGGAACGCTGTCCTTGACCTTCGTGAAAATCGTGCCTTCGCCATAGAAAACATCGTTCCTGGTTTCGGCGTCCAGCAGTTCCATACTGTGCTTATAGTATCCCGGGATATCGTCGATAATCGCGGCGTAGCTTGTGATTTCGTGGCTGTAAATTTTCAGCGTGTCGATTTGTTTCAAAAGAACGTCTTTTTCAAAGTCCTGCAATCCCCTTGCATACGCGTTTTCGACAAGATTAATAAGCAGGTCTTTTTTGATGACGTAAATCTGCGTGTTGACGAGTTCCGCCGATTTGCTGGCGATGACCGCAAAGCGGATATCGGTAACCCTGCCCGATTTGTCGGACGTGATGATTTGTTTTCTCGGGTTGATTTCGTCGGTTTTTTTCGTCAGCATTGTAACGTCCGCGCCGCGGGCGATATGTTCGTCGACGATTTCTTCGACGTCGATATTGCAGATAACGTTGGCATTTCCGAGCACGACGTATTCCAGTTTCTTTTGCGACATCATGTAGCCTTTCAGCGTGTAAATCGCTTCCACCTTTCCTTTGTAAACGTCGCGAAGGGTGTTGAATGCAAACGGCGGGAACAACGTAAGTCCGCTGTTTTTGCGGTTAAGGTCCCAATCGCGTCCCATGCGAAGGTGGTCCATAAGGCTGTTGTAGTTGTTGCGCGTGACGATACCGATTGTGCTGATGCCGCTGTTGACAAGGTTTGACAACGCAAAGTCGATCATACGATACCTGCCGCCGTACGGAAGGCTCGCGCTGGTGCGCTTGATTGTAAGTTCGTTCATGTGGATTTCGCTGTCGCTTGCGATTAAAATTCCCATTGCGTTATTAATCATTGTTTTCACCTCCGAACATTTCGCCGGCCTTGATGACCGCGCCGGCTTTTACGGTAACCTCGGGACCGACAACCGCGATTTCCCATTCGCCTGCCGCGTGCGGCGTATTGATTTCGCCGACGCGCGCGCCCTTGCCGACTTTTGCGTCCCAGCCGACGATTGCGTATTCGACGACGGCGTCGTCCTCGACAACCGCGCCGGGCATAAGGATACTGTCAACGATACGGCAGTTTTACCGAGCGTGCAGCCGTACGATATGACCGAATTTTTGACTTCGCCCTGTACGAAAGTACCTTCCGACACGACGCTGTTTTTAATTACTGCGTCGGAAGACACGAACTGCGGGGGCTCTGCGCTGTTTCGCGCGAAAATGCGCCATTCCTTATCGTCAAGATTAAGCCCGCTTGCGGGATTCAGAATATCCATATTCGCTTCCCACAAACTTGAAATCGTACCGACGTCTTTCCAGTAATCGTTGAATTCGTAAGCGATCATTTTTTGTCCGTCAAACAGCATCTTCGGGATAATGTTTTTGCCAAAGTCGTTCTGGCTTTCGCGGTCGGCTTCGTCTTCGACAAGGTATTTTCTCAGAACTTCCCAGGTGAAAACGTAAATACCCATCGACGCCTTGTTGGATTTGGGCTTTTTGGGTTTTTCTTCGAAGTCGATAATTTCGCCTTTTTTATTGGTCTGCATAATGCCGAAACGCGACGCTTCTTCCATCGGGACGGTGCGGACCGCGATCGTGCAGTCGGCGCCCGTTTTCTTATGATGGTCCATCATCTTGTGGTAATCCATCTTGTAAATGTGGTCGCCCGACAAAATAATCACGTATTCGGGATTAAATCTGTCGATAAACTCGATATTCTGATAAATCGCGTTGGCAGTTCCTTCGTACCAGGTGGAGCGGGCTTTTGCCTGATAGGGAGACAGAATGTGTACGCCGCCGAACGCCCGGTCGAGATCCCACGGCTGGCCCGAGCCGATGTAGCGGTTGAGCTCCAGCGGGCGGTACTGCGTCAGCACGCCCACCACGTCGATGCCCGAATTGGTGCAGTTGGAGAGCGGAAAATCAATGATACGGTATTTTCCGCCGTAGGGAACCGCCGGCTTGGCGACGTCCGATGTCAGAACTCCAAGTCTGCTGCCCTGACCGCCTGCTAAAAGCATGGCTATCATTTCTTTCTTAATCATATCCTCACCTCTATCTAGCCTTCCACCTGTTGTAATAAATAGTCGCTCGCGGCTATTATCCGATGTATCCATCTGTCTCGAAAAAGCGCCTGCTCTTTCCTTCGGATGTGATAATCTGATTATAACACATCAATACCTGAAAGTGAATATTTATTACTAGGATTTTTTGCCTTTTTACAATTTTTATATTCATTTTTTACATAATTGTCGTTCCATTTTTTATCTTTTTGTAAGTTTCTACCAGTTCCGCACAGAGCAACTTTGCGCAAAATTGTAATGTTACACATTTTTTCAAAATCGTACCTATGGATTGTTTTTTTTCGTTCCTATGTATATAATGGTAATAACAAGGCAACTATTCAGACCCCATTCGCAAAACCGCTCTTTCAGAGCTTATTTGAATAACATGCAAGCATGTTATCTGCTCATGGTGGTTACTTTGCCCTATAAATAGCATCAAATGTTCTTACGAATGCAGGCATTCGACACTCATTCGTTGCCATTTACATGGCTCTGAATAATTGCATAATCAGCAATGCAACTACACTATATTAAGGAAGTGCCAATATGTATCAGATAGACTTTAATCACCCCTCGTCCATTTATTTTGTAGGTATCGGCGGTATCAGCATGAGCGGTCTCGCAGAGATTCTGAAGGATGCCGGCTTCCGTGTGTCCGGTTCCGACCGTTCCAAAAGCCCCCTCACCGAAACTCTGGAAAGAAAGGGGATCAATGTATTTTATGGACAACGTGCCGGGAATATTACCGATGATATCGATTGTGTCGTATTTACCAGCGCGATTCACAAAGACAATCCCGAATATGTCGCTACTATGGAAAAAGGGATCCCGCATCTCACCAGAGCGCAGCTTTTAGGAGAGATCATGCAGAATTACAAGACTCCTATTGCCATCAGCGGTACTCACGGCAAGACCACCACGACCTCCATGGTCAGTGAGATTCTGCTGCATGCCGGTACGGATCCCACTCTGTCCATCGGCGGAATGTTAAAAAGCATCGGTGGCAACATCCGTGTCGGCAGTACCGATCTGTTCGTTACAGAAGCCTGCGAATACACCAACAGCTTCTTAAGCTTTTTCCCCAGGATCGGTATGATCCTGAATATCGAAGAAGATCACCTGGACTTTTTCAAGGATCTGGAGGATATCCGGAATTCCTTCCATAAATTTGCAAAGCTTCTGCCCGCTGACGGCTGTCTGATCATCAACGGTGCCATTGACAGATTACAGGAGATCACAGGAGATCTGGACTGTCGCGTGATCACTTTTAATAAAGAAGCGGTCAACAGTGACGGGTCCGCTGCCGATTATTATCCCTCGGATATTACTTTTGACGAGTTCGGTCATCCTTCCTTTACTCTTCACCGGCATGGAGAAGTGTCCGGCAGTTTTTCTCTGCAGGTTCCCGGAGAGCATAACGTATGCAATGCCATTGCTTCCATTGCCCTGGCCGATTTGCTGAAGATCGATCGCGAGGTTACCGCTTCTGCCCTGCACGGTTTCACCGGTACAGACCGCAGATTCGAATACAAGGGCACCATCGGCGGTGTCACCATTGTGGATGATTATGCACATCATCCCACCGAGATTGCAGCCACCCTGCATGCGGCAGCGAATTATCCCCACAAGACCCTCTGGTGTGTCTTCCAGCCACATACTTACACCAGAACCAAGGCATTCATGAAAGATTTTGCCAAAGCCTTAAGTCTGGCAGACAAAGTCGTCCTGGCAGATATTTATGCTGCCCGTGAGACCGATACCCTGGGAATCAGTTCTGAGACGCTCCAGACAGAGATCCGGGCACTGGGCCATGAATGTTACTATTTTCCTTCTTTTGATGAGATTGAAAACTTTTTATTAGAAAATTGTACACAGGGCGACCTGTTGATAACTATGGGTGCCGGAGATGTAGTAAAAATCGGTGAAAACCTGCTTGGCAAATAGTTGTCCACATTATCCACAGGAAACACCGGGGATTATCCCCGTTTTCCCTGTGGATATTTTGTTGTTTTCCTGTGGATAATTTTCTGTCGGATTTTGGCGATAATCTGCCGATATATAGGGTTTTCTCGATACACCGTCTTTTGGCATCCACAATATCCACCGTTTCCACATTTTTATCCAGGAGTCCGAAAGTCCAGTGTTTACAAGGTTTTCCGGCAAATTGACTATTTCTTTTTCACAGGTCTTATGCTATACTTGGTCTTACTTTGAAAAAGGAACGATTTGTGAAAGAAGGTATTGTGTGTTATGGCACGGATAGCACTCTATAAAGATAATTATGCAGATTCTACGGTAGTATCCAATCTGTTTATTGATGAATATATGAAAGATGCCAACGACGCACAGCTGAAGGTCTATTTCTATCTGCTGCGCATGCTGAATGCGGAACAGGCTATCAGTGTGTCCGGAATTGCGGACAAGTTCAACCACACGGAAAAGGATGTGATCCGTGCACTGAAATACTGGGAAAAGCAGCAGATCCTGGATCTGGACTTCGATGATAATAAAACACTGGTAGGGATTCATCTTCGTGATCTGAGCACGCAGGCT
>OHMX01000911.1_pt1 | contig 11316 bp, 10 predicted proteins | sample 1569471 | NCBI WGS metagenome assembly OHMX01 (sample SAMEA3879547, study PRJEB24766) | human gut metagenome | biome: human-associated habitat; feature: feces | place: USA | collected 1985/1987
AAGTTTGTGCCGCCATATACTCTGTATGGTATGTTCGCATACACCATCTTCTCTCCGAGCACACGGGACTGTGCATTCGTCCTGTAGAGGATAGCTATATCCCTGTAGTCCACTCCCTGTCTGACAAGAGTCTTGATACGGCTCGCCACCATATCTCCCTCTGCATATTCCGAATCGCACTGCTCAAACGAGATCTTCTCACCGGCATCCTTATCCGTCCACAGAGCCTTATCCTTACGGCCTGCATTGTGCTGTATGACTGCATTCGCTGCGGCAAGTATATTGCCACAGGATCTATAGTTCTGTTCCAGCTTGATAACCTTCGCATCCTCATATTCCTTCTCAAAGTTCAGGATATTGGTTATATTCGCTCCTCTGAACTTGTATATGGACTGATCATCGTCTCCCACCACACACAGGTTCCTGTATTTTCTCGCAAGCATCTTGACCAGCAGAAACTGTATGTGATTAGTATCCTGATACTCGTCAACCATGATATATCTGAATCTATTCTGATATGTATCAAGGACATCAGGATTGTGCTCGAACAGCTCCACCGTCTTGTAAATAAGATCGTCAAAGTCCATCGCATTGTTCTTCTTAAGACGACTCTGATACTCAGTGTACACCTCTGCAGCCTTTGTTCCTGCATAGTCTGCAGCATTCTTTTTTGCAAATTCATCAGGTGACAGATACTTCTCCTTGGCCTTGGATATCTCCGCCATGAACATCTTCTCGGGATACCTCTTCGGGTCTATCTGAAAATCCTTGAGTATACTCTTCACCGTACTCTTCTGGTCATCCGAATCATATATATCAAAGTTCTTGCCATAGCCGATCTTATCAGCATATCTTCTGAGTATCCTCACACACAGCGAATGAAATGTGCTGACCCATACCCTGTCAGCTCCGTCCCCAACTATCAGATCAACTCTCTCCCGCATCTCACGGGCCGCCTTGTTGGTGAATGTGATCGCCAGTATGTTCAGAGGATTAACTCCTTCGTGCTCCATGAGATAGGCTACCCTGTGTGTGATAACCCTGGTCTTTCCGCTTCCTGCTCCCGCAAGTATGAGCAGTGGCCCATCCACATGCTCACAGGCCTGTTCCTGCATATCGTTAAGTCCTGCCATAATTCCTCCTGTATCCTATGACGTAAAAAACGCCGTTATATATACCAAACATATGTTTTATTCCATCTGCCTAGTATATCATAACAGCGTTTATTTGAAAATATCATTATTCAATTATAATGTATTTGTCTTTAGATCAGCTTCGTTCCACAGTTGCCACAGAACTTCGCACCGTTAGTTGGCTGTCCACAGTTAGGACAGAACTTTGGAGCTGTTCCGGTTCCTGCTGCCTGTGTTGCTGCATTGTTCATCTGGTTCATAGCTCCGGCCATCTGACCTGCCATAGCCATTCCCATCTGCATTCCTACCATGGCATTTGCCATATCCGTTGCATTGCTTCCGGCTGTTCCTGTACGGCCACCCCTTGCCATGGAATCAACCATATTCACCTGCTGGAATCTGTTCATATCCCCTATCATAGAATACTCAGCAGCCTGATCAGCACGCTTCTGTATATTCTCAGGATATGTAAACTCGCTTATTCTGAAATCAGTTATCGTAAGTCCGATTCCCAGGAGTTCCATGTCCAGATCTTCCTTGATACCCTTAGCTATATCAACGGAATTGGCCATAAGATTGAATACGTCTCCGCCAACCTTTGTGATCCACTTCATCAGCAGTCCGTCCAGGATACCCCTTATCCTATCTCTTATGTCATCGACTGTGAACTGCTGCTTTATACCTGCAACCTTCTCTATTAGAACATTATAATCGTCTATCTTGAATGAGAATTTACCATTTGATCTCACAGGAAGTCCGCCCGGAAGTCCCGGTGCCTGAAGTCTGATCGGTGAACTGGTTCCCCAGTTACATGTAAACTCTTTTGTATTCACAAACAAAACCTCTGCGCGAAGTCCTGAATTGAATCCGAACTTAAATCCCTTCAATGTTGAAAGGAATGGTATGATCTGTGAATCAATAGTGTAGTTTCCAGACTCGGTAAATATACCTTCAACCGCTCCGTTATAAAGGAATATAGCATCCTGTCCCGGTTTGATTATAAGCTTTGAATCCTTCTTGATCTCTCTATTTGTCCACTTCCAGAAGATGACGTCATCTCTGTACTCTTCCCATTCTACAACATTAGCAAACTGATTTGAAAATAAACCCATGTAGTGCACTCCTCTCTGTTCTGCAATATGTTTGGAATATTATAATCCCATCTTTGCCTTAAGTGCTGCAAGCTCATCCTGAACGTCTGCATTTGGAGCTGCATCATACTTGCTTGCAAGATCATCTATTGAATCTGCGCTTGATGAATTGAGCTCGCTCATTGCATTTGCCTTGTCAAGCATAGCGTCTGCCTTTGCTTCCATTCTTGAAAATGCATCAAGTGAAGCTGATGAATCGCCGATACCGCTCATCATCTTGTTCATACGCTCCTGAGTCTTAGCAACCTGAACCTTTGCCTTGATAGTCTCTTTTCTTGCATTGAGATCGCTGACATCCTTTGTGAGCTTGTCATGCATCTGTCTCATCTTGGCTGCGTTAGCTGCTGCTGCATCATATGCCTGCTGAAGAGCTACCTGCTTCTGCGTGAGCTGGTTCTTCTTCTCGAGGAACTTCATTGCATCGCCCTCGTTACCTGCTACAAGTGCCTTCTCTGCATATGTCTGCATCTTTGCGATCTCTGCGTCACACTCATCAAGCTGTCTCTTGCATCTCTGCTCCTCTGCCATAACAGTTGCAGTCTCTGACTTAACCTTTCTGAGATCCTCCTGAAGGTCTCTGAGGTACTGATCTATCATCTTCTCAGGATCCTCTGCCTTGTCAAGAAGTGCATTGATGTTTGATGACATAATGTCCTTAAATCTCTTTAAAATTCCCATAACTTTTTACCTCCGCGTTTTAGGTTGATTTATTTGTATATAATATTAAATGTTGCCTCCTGTCGACGACACCACCATTATATGATCTCCCATGCTCCGGCGCAATACCATGCATGCTGTGTTGTTGCATCATATAATGTGCTATTCGACACGTTACCCCCTGTAAAGTATCAGCCGCCAACTTATCAGGCTTTAATATTCAAAACTAGCGCGTCCCCTGCATGTTGCACGAAACTTTTATACGACTCCGTCATCCACGTCATCATAGGCATCGGATATACGTCCGCCTATTCTGAAATCAGGTCTGCCGTTCTTGTCTGAGTCGCTTCCCTTGGCACTCGCATCCGTTATCGACTCCTCAAGTCTCACCGGTGTTCTGTCTCCAAAGCGTCTCATCTTATCGTCATGATCACTGTCTTTTATGACATGTATCGAAGAATCCGCATCGTCAGTCTCCCTCTGGACACTCTTGACCGGTTCCCTGGATGCCTTCACTCGGATCGGTTCAGGCTCCTTCTTATCTTCAAAATCGAACTCCCACTGAACCATCTCCGGCTCACCGTTCTTATCCTTGTGCTCCTCATCCTTGGCTTTGTTCTTCTCATAATATCCATGAGACCTTCCATGAGCTCCTTCTTGTTGTTCTCAATGATCTCAGATTTCTTTCTCAGAGAATCAAGGACTCTGTCGCTCTCCATGCTTATCATATTATATGCCTGGTTCACGGTCTCGTTGATCTCCATCAGCATCTCATTTGTATAAATGATAGATGCCGCATATATCTCGTTGGCCGTTCTGAGCGCCTGCCTGTCCTGCTTGCCAAGGCTCTTGACATTGCGGTCCACAAAGAGCGGGCTTGGCTTTGTAAGCCTGATCCTGGATGCGGTCTCCTCGGCCTCTGCGATGATCTCATCGGCCTCCTGCTCTGCCTCCTTGATGATCTTGCTTCTCTTGTCTGTGATCTCATGATATGCCTTGAGTTCCAGATCTATAGTAGTCTTGAGCTCCTCAACGATCTCAAGAACCTCTTCCTTGTTGACCAGTACCTTACCTGCTGCAAATGGAACGTTCTGTCCATCTCCAACTATATCCTGTATTCTATCTAAAAGCTGTTTAGCTTTTCCGTTCTCCATAATAGTGCCTCCATCGCAACTTTTCTATCTCATAAGTATACGCTAGTTTATTTTAGCATCTTTCATATGGCATTTCAACGTTAATCTATCGCCGGTTTCACATCATCTCTCGGAAGCCCAAGGAAATCCTGTATAAGATGTCTTGTAAAAAGCCGTCCTTCCTCGCTCTCAAATATACGCTCAGGATGCCACTGGAAGGCAAGTATGCTCATCGTCGGTGATACAAATGCCTCGACAGATTCATTCTCCTCATCGACCACTATCGGATAGAACATCGTCGACAGATTTTCCAGATAGACACAGTCGCTGTGGAAGTTGTTTACCTTGATATATCTGTCCGTCTTTACTATCCTTGCCATGTGGTCTGTACCTCTGGGTCTTGGCACCTTAAAGCGCGCGGAATAACTTATCTTACCGCCAAACAGCGCATTTATGTGCTGCATTCCCCTGCACACGCCTATCACTGGGATCTCATTCTGGACGCAGTACATTATGAGCTGCTCCTCTAGCGCATCACGGTGCGGCTGCAGCTCTGCATTGTGCGGCTCCACATAATGTCTCGGATGGAGCGTTCCGCCCCCTGTCACTATCAGGAGATCAAACTGTTCATCCACTATCTCATCAAAGTTTTTTGTAAAGTTGGATACCGGTCTGAGTCTTATTCCAAGGCTCTCATAGAACTCCACATAAGCAGCCTCGAGAACGTCCGTATATTTTCCATACATATTGTGTCCTTCCCGCTGTGTTATAAGTGCATGTAACATAAAACCTATACCCCCTTTGTTATCTTACCGTGTGCACAGTCGAGCGTCACCGTCTGCTGTTTTTCCACGAAACTGTATATGCAGTCTCCGCAGCCTATTGCCGCCGGGATGTTGAACTCCGCACACCTTATCGCCATGTGGGATGCAACTCCGCCGTATTTCGTTATAAATCCTTTTATCCCCTTTGCAAATATCCAGTCGTATCCCGGATCCGCCTTCGGGAGAACTACTATCTTATCCTGAACGTCAGCCACATCCTCGTGATCCTCATTCTCATAATTTTCAAGCAGGAGAATGTCACCCGTGACGCATTCAGATGTTATGAAGTTAGGTCTGGCCTCCCATATCTCTATGCATTTTAACTGCAACGGATCATATATGACATCCGGCAGTATAAGCATGGACGCCCTCTGGAATTTCTTTTTGTTCTGATCTATGATCTTTCTCCATATATCGCCTGTGAATTCCGCAGGTCTGTTCACCATAAGCTGAATATCCGGCACCTCAAGATATGCCATGTCTTCCTTGCTTATGCCAAGTTTATCGCCTATATCTATAAGTATGTCTATGGCAAGGCTTAATGTCTTGGTGAACTCGAACTTGAAGAATTCCCTCTCCTCCATGGAATCCTTGAGGAAATCCAGGAATTCCCTGAGGTCCACATAAAAGCCTATATCCTCAAGTGCCTCCATGAGCTTAACCGAATCCAGAGGATTATGCTTAAGCTCCTCTATGGTCTGCCTCTGCTTTCTCGCAGCAGCGCTTCCCTTGGACAGGTCGAACTCGCGCTGGGCGTATGTCTCGCAGGTTATGTCGTATGTGCCCGAACGCAGATGTCCATATTTTTCATCAAATGTAACTCTTGTTATCCTGCCGTCCACCAGATCCTGAAAGTCAGAATCGTACTCCGACGCAACAGTATATATCGACATCATAAAATCGTCTATCTCTTTGTCCGTAAAATATCCTCTGTACACAAGGGATCTGCTAATCGCCTTCGATATGAATGCCAGTCTCGCCTGTCGCGCAAATTTCGGGGTTCCGTAATGCTTTATGCTCTCTATGAGCTGTACAAAATACTGTATCAGCGTTACCACATCATTGTGCGCCATAAGCCAGTTGCTTCTCGTATTCTCACGGTGGACACGAAGGCCGTTAAGAGCCCTGAGATCCTTCATCCTGTTTCTATTGAAATTGCATATCGCATTGTTTGTCAGATTGAACAGCGAATCCGAGAGGTCCGCAATCTCCTCCCTGGTGAACCCGGCTTCCGTCAGTGTCCCCAGCTTGTCCTCCGTCGAGAAGTCATATTCGGAAAATGCTATCTCAAATTCTATCTTGTCATGGGCGGTCGGATCATCTATAAGCTTCTTATCGTAATACTTCAGAAGCTTCGCCTCCAGCCTGTCATCCAGTTCATCCGGCATCAGCCCCAGGAACGACTTCTTAAGAGATATGTACGGCTTGTTGCCAAGCTTATACATGAGGTCTCCATCCACCTCTCTGTAACCAATGTAGCTGAGTCCCTGATTCCATGCCGCAGACGTGATGATCTCCCTGTACAGGGAATAGTCAAGCGGATGGGGATTTTCACCTATGATCTCCGCAGGATTCCAGAATGCCATATCCGACAATATGGTGTTCCTGTCCCCAACCAGGCTGCTGATCTCCCTGTATGTATCCTCAGCCTCCAAAACAGTCCTGAACACCTCTTCGTCATCGACATCGGAGTGAACACCATTGATGCTGGCTGCAAGAGGTCTCATCTGAAATATCGTGACTGTATTGTCCTCATCTATTGCGAACTCCACATCCAGTGGATATTCAGGGTGCATCTCCTCCAGCTCACGCATGGATCTGATGAGCGCAGCCCAGTTCGCCGGCAGCTCATCACAGTCCACATTCCTGATTATGTATACCGTCTTTCCTCCCCTTCCGCTTGTAACCGCGTCTGTGGATGAATCATCGTAGGTTATCGTATAATATGGCCTGTCCTTCTTGATCTCCCTTGAAAATATAACGCCGCTGTAGCTGATATTCGTGATCTGTCTCTGTATGAGAACCTGTTCGCCGGACACATCGTCCAGATCACATTTATATGAATCCAGCACTTCCCTGACTGCCCTTACTACCGCCTCTCCGTCTGAAGGGTCCACTCCCAGAATACTCTCATAGTGACCGGCATTCGAAGTGTTGAGTCCGTCTTCATTTGAGGACGAGCTTCTGACCACGATATACCCTTCGGCAAATTCTTCTGCTATCTCCGCCGCAAGTCCATACGGATCGGCATCAAGCTCAGCTCCGGTTACTATCTTCAGCTTTTCCACTCTCGAATACTTCAATTTTCCATACAGGCTCTTAAGAACATCAGCCTTTGAAGAAATCCTGTCTGTCATGTTGCCTCCTTATTAAAAAAAGCTGCACTTAGTGTATACTAAAGTGCAGCTTACATCAATTTCTTTTTATATGTAATTGTACCGTTCTGTGATCTACTTCACTGTGAGAAGGTCGTCCACTGACTTTCTAGGTGGCATCTCCGGTGCAAATGCAGGATAACCCATAGCCACAACTGCGGCAACGGTCTGTCCATCAGGGATACCAACTATCTCTCCTACCTTTGCATCGTCAAATATTCCGAGTATGACTGTTCCAACGCCCTTATCATGAGCGGCAAGACAGAATGTCTGGGTTGCTATACCGGCATCGAACATCTCCCACTCGCTGCCCTTGCTTGTGCTGAACTCTCCTGACTTCTCATAGCCACATATTCCGTCCTTCTTGGTGACTATCATGAGCTGCTTCGCTCTGCTGACTGTCTTCTGGTTGAGAGGGAAATTCATAACGCCCTCTGCAGCTATCTTAGCGATGATCTCCGGATCCTCCACAAGTGTATATCTGATAACCTGTGTATTCTTCCATGATGGCGCATATGACGCCAGCTCAACAATCTCTCTGACTGTGTCAACACTCACCATCTCATCTGTAAACTTTCTCACACTTCTTCTGGTCTTGATACATTCTACTGCGTTCATACAATGTCCTCCTGGTGTAAAATCTTATAATAATCCCTGGATATATAATATCCCGCTCGTGAACTTGTCACCGACGTTATTCACGTAATTCCTGTATTCCTTATAGTCTATATAATACTTCTTTCCCCATGAAGATACAACAAGATATTCTCTTCCTTTTATGGTGCACACTCCTGTAACAGTCACATAATGTGAGTGGACATTCTCCCTGATGGAGCTCTTCAGCTCACCGTCCTTGTCCACATAAAGGCTGATACCCTTCTTGCCAAATGGATTGTATCTGTTAGGTCCTATGGCCAGTATGACCGGCTTATTCTTTCTTATGAGATGTCTTATATCTCTCAGCATCGATTCATCGGACTGCATCATCTTCCACTTTGCCTTGAGCCCTATGTCGTTCAGCATGAAATATCTGTTCATCGTATGCTTGAGTGTTATTCCCAGCATACCCTTGTGCATGAGAAGTATCACGTAGTGCACATAGAAAAATCTCACATACTCAAGATAGTCATGCTTGTTGTATAAGCCTTTTGGCTTGTTGATCTTTCGGATGGCATCGGTCATCATATTCGGATTCTGCTCAGCAAGATACATCGTGAGGTCTGCCATGGCTATAACACCACATCCGACCTTCTGCATCTTCTTTGACTTTGACCAGTTCTGATTGCCACCGTAGCTCACCAGATTCAGATTCTTTATCTTCACATAATCTCTATTAGTTAAATATACATCTTCCATTGTTAGTCCTTTCCAGCGCTGTGTGCGCCATATGCCTGAAGTCATATATTAGTCTGCTCGTCTTTGCTATAGATTATATCATGAATCGCAATCCACATCAAGCATTCTTAACTGTGTTAAGTAGTTTTAAAAACTACATTCGTTGTTTTTTGATTATTTTCACTTTACTTTTTGTCGGTGATTTGTTATAAGATTATATGAGTTGGATAAGTGATCGCGGCTGCATTTTTGCAGGTGAGGAAAGTCCGGGCTTCACAGGGCAGGATGCCGGAAATATACCGCCATATTCGTATGGTAAGGGTGGAAAGGCGAGGTAAGAGCTCACCGCTGCCATGGTAACATGACAGGCTCTGTAAACCCCATCCGAAGCAAGACCAAATATAGCTTCTGCAAAGGAGCTTGTGGAATGATACAGTTGCCCGCTGCATTCCAGGTAGGTTGCTTGAGTTTTATGGTAACATAAATCCTAGATAGATGATCACTCTCGACATAACCCGGCTTACAGTCCAACTCATTCCCTTTCATAGTATTTTTCTTATATTTTGAACAAAAAATACGGCACGGAGACATTTGTTTTGCCTCTGTGCCGTATTTTTGTATTGTTGGTTATTCTTTATCCTTGTGTAAACCTTCATCATATCCTGAAGCATCCGCCACCTATAAATTCTCTGAGTATGGAATTTGCTGGTATGTATTCTGTGTCTATGTCGTGGAACATATCTATCAGACGCAGAAGTCTCGCCGCATCCTGGTAATGCTCTGAAGTCTCATCTACCCCGAGCAGCAATGGTCTCGCCTCACGCCGTATGGCGGTATATTCGTACAACAGTCCCGAGTTAAACATCTCATCAGCCTCGCTCTCATATGGGAAGATATATTTCTCCTCTCCCCTTCTGACTGAGCTCCACATGGAAAGTGTCTTCTCCACATCGTTCCCTCTGGTCCTGCTGTCTCTGACTATTCTCCTGAGCAGTCTGCTGTCTATGGTTGAAACCTTTGCCGGCTCGCCGTCCTCACCTTCAACGTACAACTGATTAAGGGGACTTATGTATATCTTGTACTTGTCTTCATCCGCCAGTCCGTATGTCATCTTCGGGTTAAGCGAATGGATTCCTTCCATGATGATAACATCATTTTCACCTATTTTGAGAAGGTCCCCATGATATTCCCTCACTCCGGTCTTGAAGTTGAAAACCGGAAGCTCTATCTCTTCACCGTCCAACAGCCTTGTCATATCCCTATTAAGTGTTTCAAGATCCATGGCCTCCAGGCACTCGAAATCATAGTTGCCATTCTCATCCTTAGGATTGTCTTCACGGTTCACAAAATAGTTATCCGCAGCTATCGCATGTGGTCTGAGTCCCATGGCACGAAGCTGGATACTGAGTCTGTGGGAAAGTGTTGTCTTGCCCGCCGAGCTCGGCCCGGATATCAGTATTATCCTACGCTTCTGTTCGGAAACTTTTCTGGCTATCTCATACATGCAGTTACTCTGCATAGCCTCGCATACCAGTATGAGCTCCAGTCCCTTTCCTGAATCGATCATCTCGTTCAGCCTGTCGATCGAATCGATACCGACTTTCCTCGCCCACTCCTTTGCAGTTGTCTTTAATGATGTTATACTTCTCTGCTCATCACCCATATAAATATCTACTCCATATCCGATATAAGTCTCAATGCCTCTTCCATGCATTCCTTTTCATGTGTGAGCTCACCGGCACGCCGTCTGGCATTGACCGTATCCGCCTTCTTCAGTCCATCAAGGACTTTTCCGGTCGAATCAAGCTTATCCCTCAAATACTCTCCGAGGATCTTGTCATGATTATGTATGAGGTAATATCCGTATTTATAATATACTTCATCCATGGCTGACTTATTACCAAAATCCTGTGCTGTCACATCCACGTTCAGTACAACGTAGTATTTGCCAGCATCTATCAGCATTTTTTCCTCTGTGATCTTCCAGCCATTCTCTGCGATGTACCTTCTCAAATGCTCTGTCTCCGACTGGGGCTGCAGCACGAGCTGACCGGCTGACTGTACCACATCCATGCCGGCTTCAAGTATATCCGTTATGAGGATTCCTCCCATGCCGGCTATTATGATGGAATCCACCTCACCCGGAGATATGGTTGCAAGTCCGTTTCCGAGTCTCAGATCAATACGGTCTGTCATATTCCATCTGGCTATATTATCCCTGGCTATAGCACACGGACCGGTTCTAACATCTGATGCTATGACCCGGTCCGATATGCCATTTGCCACAAGGTATATGGACACAAATGCATGGTCGCATCCAATATCACACACTCTGCCGCCGGGCTTTACCATGTCGGCAACAGTCTTCATACGAAGTGACAATTCTATATCTTTCATAATTATTATCCTCGCACCATCCATGCCAGATCGCGCGGTCCTCTCTGCTAGTTATACAGGAAATCCTTGAGCTTTCTGCTTCTGTTAGGATGTCTCAGCTTTCTGAGCGCCTTTGCCTCGATCTGTCTGATACGCTCTCTTGTGACATTGAACTCCTTGCCGACTTCCTCAAGGGTTCTTGGTCTTCCGTCATCCCATCCAAATCTGAGCTTTATAACTCTCTGCTCTCTCTCTGTAAGTGTGCTGACTACCTCGTCGAGCTGCTCGTGCAGCAGTGTCTGGTTTGTCGCCTCAACAGGTGTAGGGATACT
>OHMX01000915.1_pt1 | contig 11290 bp, 9 predicted proteins | sample 1569471 | NCBI WGS metagenome assembly OHMX01 (sample SAMEA3879547, study PRJEB24766) | human gut metagenome | biome: human-associated habitat; feature: feces | place: USA | collected 1985/1987
CCCCCCCCCCCCCCGAATATTTTTACGCATTCATACGTCATTTTTTGTATAAAACGCACTCTCACCGGGGGATCAGGTGCGCTTGATTTACGAAATTGCTTCCGGCAGCTGCATCCATTTGCCCTTCCAGGCGTAGAGCACCATCAACACTGCACCCACGGCCCAGGACACCGGGTAGACCAGCAGCACACCCTCAATGCCTGCAAACAGGGGCAGGGCAAACTGGATCCAGACGATGCGGAACAGGCACAGGGAGATCAGCAGCACCACCATGGGCGGCACGCTCTTGCCGGTGCCGCGCACCGTACCGGCAAGGCCCTGCAGGATGCCCAGCATCCAGTAGAAGGGGCAGAAATAGAGCATGCAGATCTTTCCGTAGGCAATGACCGTTTCATCGCCGGTGAACAGGTGCATGATGGAATCCTGGAAGACGAGCAGCAGGATACCGGTCAGGATGGTGTAAACGATGCACATGCCCAGGGTGACAAAGGTACCCTTTTTGACACGGTCGATCTTGCCCGCACCAAAGTTCTGGCCCACAAAGGTGGTGGCCGCCATGCTGAAGCTCAGCACAGGCAGAATGTTGAAGCCATCCACCTTCATATAGGCGGCAAAGCCTGCCATGGCAGCGGCACCATAGCCGTTGACGCTGACCTGCACCAGCACATTGGAAAGGGAGATGACCATATTCTGGATACCGGTGGGCAGGCCCACCTTGATGATGCGGACCGCCATCTTTTTGTGCACGCGCACTTCCTTTGCCGTCACGCGGTAATCGTCCTCCACCCGCATCAGAAACCGCAGGGAGAGCACGCAGGACACCAGCTGGCTGATATCGGTGGCAATGGCCGCACCGGCCACGCCCATCTTGCATCCGGCGATCAGGACAAGGTCGAGGACGATGTTGGTGATGGAGGCAACGCCCAGGTAAAGCAGGCTCCGCTTGGAGTTGCCGGCGGCGTTCAGGATACCGGCCGCCATGTTATACACCACGCTGAACAGCACACCGCCAAAATAGAGCCGCATATAGAGCACCGCATCCTCCAGCACCTCTGCGGGGGTGTTCATGGCGGTGAGCAGGGCACGGCTGACGGCAATGCCGCACACGGTCAGGATCGCACCCAGAATGGCCGAAAGGGCCAGCGAGGTGTGCACCGCAGTGTGCGCGCCCTCCCTGTCCTTGGCTCCCAGAAACTGGGACACCACGACACCGGCACCCACGGCAATGCCCTGGCTGAACCCGATGAGCAGGAAGATGGGCGAGCCGCTGGAGCCGACGGCTGCCAGCGCGTTGCTGCCCACAAAGTTGCCCACGATGATGGAATCGGCGGTGTTGTACAGCTGCTGCAGCATGTTGCCCAGGATCAGCGGCACCGAGAAGAGCAGGATGCTCTTCCAGATGCTGCCCTCTGTCATCAGCCGTGATTTCTTCTTTTCTTCTAAAATCGTCTGTGCCATAATGTTTCCTTTTTCACGCAAAGCTTCAACTCATATATCAATCGTCATACAGATAAACGATACCTTGTTTCTACCAAAAAGTCAAGCAAAAGCGTAAAAAGGGGCGTTTTTACCGGTTCCACCCTATTTCCACCCTCTTGCCGCTGGGTCCAGCATCTCGGCAGCGGAGTAGACCAGGGCGTTGCAGACTGCGGCGGCCACGGTGCTTCCGCCCTTGCGGCCCATGGCTGCAATGGCAGGCACACCGTGGGCTGCACAGGCGGCAAACAGCGCTTCCTTGCTTTCCACCACATTCACAAAGCCCACCGGCACGGCGATGACCAGGGCAGGCCGCAGCCCGGCCTCGATCTCCTCCACAATGGCCAGCAGAGCGGTGGGGGCATTGCCCACCGCAAGAATGGCCCCGGGGTGCTCCTGCGCCGCGCGGTGCATGGAGGCCACTGCCCGGGTGGTTCCGGTCTCGGCTGCGATCCGCGCCACCTCAGGGTCCGCCATATAGCAGAGGACACTGCCGCCCAGCCGGGCAAGGGCAGGCTTGGAAATGCCCGAAAGTGCCATGTTGGTGTCGGTGATGATAGGAGTTCCGGCCCGCAGGGCGGCCACACCTGCCACCACAGCCCCCGGCGTAAAGCGCAGATTTTTCGCATAGTCAAAGTCGGCGGTGGTGTGGATGACCCGCTTGACCACAGCGGCAGTCTCAGGCGGCGGGGTCAGGCCCAACACTTCCAGCTCTGCCGTGATGATGGAAAGGCTTGTCCGCTCAATGTCGGCGGGCAGATGATGTTGTGGGATCATTGTGCATTCCTCCGCGGGTTCTCCAACCCCATGGCCGCGTAAACGGCATCCAGATCCAGCGCGCCGCGCACGCCATCGGCCAGCAGGTCAAACTGCTGCTGGCGGTACTGCTCCATCGGGATGAGGGCCGCGCTGTCCGGCGCAATGCCCTTGCGCTGGCAGAGCAGGGCCACCAGCTTCTCGGTAAGCTCCCCGGTATCAAACAGGCCGTGCAGATAGGTGCCGAACACATTGTCCTGCACGCAGCCCTCGGGTGTGCCGTCTGCCAGTGTGCAGAAGGGCACACCCTGCACCTCGGTGCGGCCGGTGTGGATCTGATATCCGGTCAGGGCCGCGCCCGCAAAGGGGGCGGCGGTCACGGCGGCAGTGTCCTGGGTGCGGTGCTTCTGGCCGGTAAAGACCGTGTGGGTGGGCAGCAGCCCCAGCCCCCGCACGGTCTGCGCCGTACCGCTCTCCGTGCCCTCAGGGTCGGCCAGCGTCTCGCCCAGCATCTGATACCCGCCGCAGACCCCCAGCACCGGCGTGCCGTTGGCCGCCAGCTTCAACAGGGCTGCTTCCAGCCCGGACTGCCGCAGCCAGAGCAGGTCATCCACTGTGTTCTTGGTGCCGGGCAGGATGATGAGATCCGGTGTGCCCAGCTGGCGGGTATTCTGCACATACCGCACGCCCAGCAGCGGGTGCTGCTCCAGCGGCATGAAATCGGTAAAGTTGGAGGTGTGCGGCAGACGGAGGATGGCCGCATCCAGCGGGTGGACCGTTCTGCCCGCATCCAGCCGGGTGGAAAGGGAATCCTCGTCCTCAATGTCCACCTTCAGGTAGGGCACGACCCCCAGCACCGGCAGCTGCGTTTTCTCTTCCAGCATAGCAAGGCCGGGGCGCAGGATCTCCACATCGCCGCGGAATTTATTGATGAGCAGCCCCTTGATGCGGGCGCGCTCCTCTGGCTCCAGCAGCGCCACCGTGCCGTACAGCTGGGCGAACACACCACCCCGGTCGATGTCTCCCGCCAGCAGAACGGGGGCATCCACCAGCCGGGCAAGGCCCATGTTGACGATATCGTCCGCCTTCAGGTTGATCTCCGCCGGGCTTCCGGCCCCCTCGATGACGATGATGTCCACAGTTTCGGCCAGACTGTTGTAGGCCGAGAGGATCTCCGGGATGAGCGCTCTTTTCATTTTGAAGTAGGCGGCGGCGGGCATCTGGCCCCGCACCTCGCCGTTCACGATGACCTGACTGCCCACGTCACTGCTGGGCTTGAGCAGGATGGGGTTCATCCGCACATCCGGCTCGATGCCTGCGGCCTGCGCCTGCACCACCTGTGCCCGGCCCATTTCCAGCCCATCCCGGGTGACAAAGCTGTTCAGCGCCATGTTCTGGCTCTTGAAGGGAGCCACGCGGTAACCGTCCTGCGCAAAAATGCGGCAGAGGGCGGCGCACAGCAGGCTTTTGCCTGCACCGCTCATGGTTCCCTGCACCATGATGCACTTTGCCTTGCTCATTCCAGCACCTCCGCAAGAAGTTTCAAAAGCTGTTCGTTTTCAGGCCCGGTGCGCACGGCGGTGCGGTACCAGCCGGGGCCCAGCCCGGGGTAGTTCGCACAGCTGCGCAGCACAGCACCCCTTTGCCGCAGGGCTTCTCCCAGCGTCTCCGGGGCCTGAAACAGCAGGTAATTTGCCCTGCCGTCCAGCACCCGCAGGCCCAGCGCCCGCAGCCCCGCCGTCAGGCGGGGCCGCTGTTCGGCAATGAGGGCCCGGACCTTTTCCACATACGCTGTCTCCTCCAGTGCGGCAAGGCCCGCCGCCTGCGCCAGACTGGACACGCCCCAGGGCTGGCCGCAGGCCTGCATCTGTTCCAGCAGCGCCGTGTCGGCACTCAGGGCATAGCCCAGCCGCACGCCCGCCATGCCGTAAAGCTTGGTGAAGGCTTTCAGGATGACCAGATCTCCCTCCCCCAGCAGGCCTTTTGCCGTGTGCAGGGCATGGTCGGGCAGGAAATCAAGGAAGCATTCGTCCACCACCAGCAAGGTGCCGCACGCCGCGCAGCGGCGGAGGATCTGCTCCACACCGTCCCACATTTTGCCGGAACGGAGGATAAAAAATTCCAGAAAGATGAACTTTTCCGCCTTGTCCAGATCCGCCAGCAGCTGGGGATACATCTCCTCCCCGCAGGAAAAGTAGTGAGCAGCGGTATCCCTCCAGGCCGGATACGGCCCGAACTTTGCCACATAGCGGCTCAGGTTCCGGCTGGAGATATCCAGCGCATCGGTCTGGCCCTCGGGCTGGGCAAGCTCAGTCTGATGGGCCTGTTCCACCTTCTGCATCCGCTCCCGCAGATACTTGGCGGGGGCCTTGTTGCCAAAAGCCAGATAAAGCGCGCCGCCCAGCAGGGGCAGAAGGCCGATCAGAACGATCCAGCCGATCTTATAAGCGCTGTTTTCATCCTTGCGCACCAGATACAGCACGATCAGGATGCTCAGCGCCTTCAGGGCACCGTTCAGCCAGACCCGCCCCGCCGTGAACGACCAGAACGCCCAGAGCAGCCAGAGCACCTGTAAAGCCACCAGCACCACTGTGATCGTGACACGGTTGAAGATGCGGTTGAAAAACTTGACGATAGGCAATCTGAACATGTGGTATCTCTCCCCTGCCGCCCACGGCGATTTTTGATGCTGTTAGTATAGCGCAGAGCGGAAGATTTTGCAAACAAAAAAGCGCCCACAACGGCTTTCCCCGCTATGAGCGCCTATTCAATCGTGGGCAGAATTTTTCCGAGGGCCGTTCGCTTATGCTTCCGCGTCCTCATAACCAACCAGCAGGCCGCCCAGTTCTGCATAATAGCTGCACAGACCGCCGCATTCGCTGATGTCCACCTTTGCTCCATCAAACACAGCCTTTACCATGTGCTTCAGGCGCTCGGCGGCGGCGGGATTGCCGCAGTGAGAGATATGGAGCCTGCCGTTGGTGTAGCCGTGCTCCTTGAGTTCCAGCACGATGCGTTCCAGCGCACCATGCTCACCACGGGTCTTGCAGAGAACATCCAGCTCCCCGGCCTCACTTGCCTGTCCGATGACCCGGATGCCCAGCATCCGCGCCACAGCAGCAACGGCAGGCTTCACGCGGCCATTGCGGGCCAGATTGGCCAACGATTCCAGCGAGAAGAGTAGATGGGTGTGCTTGTGGTAGCGGAGCATCTCTTCACAGACCTCGTCAAACTCCTTGCCCTCAGCCAGCAGATCCCGCAGATGCTCGGCCAGCAGGCGCTGCTCCGGGCCGGTGGAAAGGCTGTCCAGCACGAATACCCGCTTGCCGGGATTCTCCTGCTGGTATTCCTCGGCGGCCAGCTGGGCGGCATTGTAGCTGCCGGACAGGGTGCCCGTGATGGTGATGGCATACACCTCGTCGGCTCCCTCGTAGGCGGCCAGCCAATCGCTGACGTTGGGGCAGGAAGTCGAGGTCTTGCCCTTATAGGTACGCAGGGTCTGGGCCATGCCCAAGGCATCCATTGTGCCGTTGTCCAGATATTCGGCATCGTCGGTGATGATCTTCAGGGGAACGCATTCAAAATCCACGCCCTGCAAGGTGTACAGGCTGGCGGAGGAATCCACAACAATCTTGGTGTTCATAAGCATTTATCTCCATTCCGGCGGCAGAGGATGCCGCAGTTTTTTCCTGTTGTTTGAATCACTATATCAGTTTTTCAAAAACCTGTCAACTGTTTTCTTGAATTATTTCAAAAGTTTTTAATTTCCTGTTGACCACATTTCCAAAACATGGTATACTGTCCGCATGAAATTAGAATCAAACCGCCGCGTTGCGGCCTGCGCCGCAGGGTTTGCCCTGCCCCGGTATGCAGAACTCCCCACCGTAGGGCTTTATCTGGATCAGAGTGTACAGTTTGTCAACGGGTGTTTCCGCACATTTCAGGGGGTGGAGCTCACCGCTTCCATGGTGAGCAACTACGTTAAGAAAGGGATCATCAGCCACCCCATCAAAAAGAAGTATACCCGGGATCAGCTGGCCTGCCTGATCTACATCGTAGTTTCTAAAAATGTCCTGTCCATGGAAAACATCGACAGCCTGTTCAAGATGCAGCAGGCGCATTATACCTCCGCGCAGGCGTATGATACCTTTTGCGATGAGCTGGAGAATTACCTGCCCTATGTGTTCGGCCTGACCAAAAGCTTTTCCGAGCTGGAGCCGAATGTTGATGATGCACGCAAGCTCCTGCGCAGCACCATCATCTCGGCTGTGAACAAGATCTATCTGGACTGCGTTTTCACCGACCTGCGGCAGGAGCAGGCCCTCTGGCCCGATATCCTGCCGGATCTGGCATAACAACAAAAAAGGCCCTCTCCGTCATGCTTTGCGAAGCATTGACGGAGAGGGCCTTTTTCTTAAAACGTAAGCGCGGGGCTGATCTCATTGCGGCGCTGGGCCTGCACGATGCAGTCCTTTTCCGGCACGACACCTGCCGCACCCAGGGTGTTGAACATGGTCTGCAAGGCAAGTGCCGGGGTGTTATTCTCCTGCGAGAGATGGCAGAGGGCAAACTTTTTGCATCCCTCCTGGATCAGCTCCAGCAGCTTTGCCGAGCACTCATCGTTGGAGAGGTGGCCCCGGTTGGACTCGATGCGGGAGCGCAGGTAGTAGGGATACCGCCCGCTGCGGAGCATGTGGAGGTCGTAGTTGCTTTCCAGCGCCACCAGGTCACAGCCGCTCAGGGCCTGATGCACCGGCGGGGTCAGGACTCCCAGGTCGGTGGCAATGGTCATGGTCTTGTTGTCCGGGGTGTGGATGCGGTAACCCACGCAGGGCACGTCGTGGCTGGTGGGGAACATTGTCACACCGAAATCTCCCACATCCTCTTCCCCGCCGGACAGGGTGCGCAGCTCACAGCTGGCGGGCACGATACCGTTTGCATCCAGAAAATCCAGCGTATCATCTGCACCGTATACCGGCAGCGGATTCTTTTTGAGGAAGGTGGCCAGCCCCTTGACGTGGTCAGAGTGCTCGTGGGTGACTAGAATGCCCGCACAATCGCTGATGTTCAGGCCCAGCTCCTTGAGCGCCGCCGAGGTGGTGCGCACGCCCTTTCCCATATCAATGATGATGTACTTTTCCCCCGTGCGCACCACGCTGCAATTGCCGGAGGAACCAGAGTATAACGAGATGAATTCAGACATTTCAAACCTCAAGAAACGAACCTCTCCGTCATGGCTTCACAAAAGCTCCCTGTCAGGGAAACTTCTGCAAAGCAGACTGAGAGGTTCTGAATGATCACATTGCTGATTCCAGTGCGGCGGGCATCCGCTCCACCTTGCTGATATCAGCGCCCAGACCGCGCAGCTTTTCCACGATATTCTCGTAGCCGCGCTCAATGTGACCGATCTCCTCGATCTCGCTGGTGCCGTCTGCCATCAGGGCAGCAACGACCATGGCCGCACCGGCACGCAGGTCAGAAGCGCGCAGGGGGGCGGGGTTCAGCTTGTCCACACCCTCAAACACGGCCACCTGACCGTCCACCTGCACCACTGCGCCCATCTTGCGCAGCTCGTCTACATAGCGGAAGCGGTTATCCCACACGCTCTCGGTGATGGTGGAGGTCCCCTTTGCTACGCTGAGCAGCACACCCATCAGGGGCTGCATATCGGTGGGGAAGCCCGGGTGAGGCATGGTATTGATCTTCAGCGGCAGGATATCGCCCTTGCGGGAGACGCGGACAGAATCATCGAATTCCTCCACATCCACACCGGCACGGCGGAGCTTTGCCGTGATGGGTTCCAGATGCTTGGGGGTGACATTTTTGATCAGAACGTCGCCGCCGGTGGCAGCAGCGGCAACCATGTAGCTGCCCGCCTCGATCTGGTCAGGGATGATGCTGTAAGTGCAGCCGTGCATCTTTTCCACGCCGCGCACCTTGATCACATCGGTGCCGGCACCGCGCACATCCGCGCCGCACATATTCAGGAAGTTTGCCAGATCAACAACATGGGGCTCCTTGGCGCAGTTTTCCAGAATGGTCTGGCCCTGTGCCATCACAGCGGAGAGCATACCGTTCATGGTAGCGCCCACGCTGACCTTATCAAAGAAGATATGGGCACCGTTCAGTTCCTTGGCGCGGACGGTGATCATGCCGTAGTCCACGCTGTCCTCTGCACCCAGTGCGCTGAACACCTTGAGGTGCTGGTCGATGGGGCGGGGGCCCAGATTGCAGCCGCCGGGCATGGCCACCTGTGCCTTGCCAAAGCGAGAGAGCAGCGCACCCAGGAAGTAGTAGCTGGCACGCATCTGGCGGGACAGATCGTCCGGGACGTTGGTGCTGTTCAGGTGGGTGGTGTCGATCTCGTAGGTATTGCGGTTCAGCATCTTGATGCTGGCACCCAGGGTGCTCAGGATCTTCAGGCTGACTGCCACATCACTGATGTCCGGCAGGTTTTCGATCACACAGACATCTGCCGCCAGAATGGTGGCAGGCAGAATGCCCACAGCCGCATTTTTTGCACCGGAAATGGTAACTTCGCCATGCAGGGGCTTGCCGCCCGTAATAACAAACTTTTCCAATTTTATAATCTCCTTGTCGCAGGCCCGCCAGCGGCAGGGCCACTCAGGGTTCTTGCTTGATCTCTCCGCGCACCGCTGGGCACACACCCTCACGATACAACTATCTTATTATACACAACTTCGGGCAAAAAGCAAAGCCCCCTTTTCCCCTGCCGGATTATTTTCTGTTTTGCCCAGAATCTGCGGAGATATTCGACATTTTTGTTTCTTATTTCAAAAATTTTACAATCAGCGCCCCTTACCAGACGCAATCCTCGCTGCAAGTCTCCTTGATCCAGCCCAGCTGATAGGCCTTGACCAGCTGTTTCAGGTCGTGCACCCGCTCCCGCAGGGTCTCTCCCTCGTCCGTCTCTTCCACCAGAATGCGGTGGTTCTCCGTTTCCAGAATGTTCTTCTGCGACACGATGTCGATATTTTCGTTCACGGCCTTTTCGGCACTGACAAAGGGCTGATGGGTCCGCAGGGACATGGTGCGACTGGAGTACACCAGCGTGTACCCTGCAATGCCGGTCTTTTCATGGTAGGCGCGGCAGAACCCGCCGTCAATGACGACCAGACGGCCCCCGCCCTTGATGGGGCTCTCGCCGCTCTTCTCCCGCACCGGCACATGGCCGTTGACGATGTGGCTGGTGCCGGGCAGGCCGAATTCCGCCAGGATGCGGCGGCAGGCGGCCTCTTCATTGTACCATGTATAATAGGGGTCCTTGACTTCCTCGTGGGTGGAGGGGTCGGCAATATACAGCCGCTCAAAGGTGGTCATGGCGCTGCGGCCGAACAACGGCGACAGCTTGCCGCACCACAGATACCACAAAAAGTCCTGACCGCTCCGCCGGGCCGTGCTGCCCTCGGGGGCAAAGTAACCGCGGCGTGCCCGCTCGTCACAGTAGTCCATCAAGCCGCGGCCCGAGTAGTTGTGTCCCTCGAACCGCTCCACGGCAAAGCTGCCGGTCCTGGTCATAGGCACCACACCGTGGTAGAGCAGGTTGCCGTTCTCAATGTGGTAAACGCTGCCCTTGGCATACAAAAATTCCACATGCTGCTGCAAACGCTCGCTCTGCCGGAAGGATTCCACCAGCTTGCGGAGCACCAGCCGCTCATCATCATTCAGGGCGGCGGGGTCTGCCGGATCCACGGTGGGGAAGCTGGTGTCCCGCAGGGGGTATGCCTGCCCGTTCAGGGTCACTGTTCCCTTTTTCCAATCGATGTGCCGCAGGAAATCCCGACCCTGCATCTTGAAATCCGGGTTGCGGTCGATGACCTTGCACTCCATCTTGAGCATCAGAATGGTCACGGCCTTGTGCATCACGGCACAGCGGTGGAGCATTCCCTCGGTGTAAGGGCCGCGCGCCGCGTCGGTGTGGGGCATCCAGAGGGTCAGGTCGTCATTTCCGTAGAACTGCTCGGCCATCCGCTGCAGGTGCCGCAGGTTGATGCCGTAGCAGTCCTCAAGCATGGCATGGTTGTGGTAGGCCAGTGTCGTTTTAAGCACAGTGCAGACGCAGATGGGACTTCCGGCGGCGGCACCCATCCAGACCACGTCATGGTTGCCCCACTGGATATCCACATGGTGGTGGCGCATGAGCCGGTCCAGTATGATATCAGGCCGGGGGCCGCGGTCAAACAGGTCCCCCACGATGTGCAGCTTGTCCACAGCCAGCCGCTTGATGAGCTCACACAGCCGGACGATGAACCGGTCAGCGCGGCCATTTTCGATGATACTGCCCACGATCTGCCCGTAATAAAGGTCCTTGTCGTGGTCCTCAAAGTGGGCATGGAGCAGCTCATCCAGAATATACCCGCAGCTGGACGGCAGGCAGGAGCGCACATGCTCCCGGGTATGCTTGGAGGACACCAACCGGCAGATATCAATGAGCTGAAGCAGGGTCTCTGTGTACCAGTGGTCAAGCGCTTCCTCATCCGTGCACTCGGCTTTGAGCTGGGGCAGCTTCTCGTTGGGGTAATAGATGAGCGTTGCCAGCTCGGCACGGGTCTGCTCCGGCACACTGTCCCCCAGCACGATGTCCACCTTTTCCCGGATGACACCCGAAGCCGAGTTCAGGATGTGGACAAAAGCCTCGTTTTCACCGTGCAGGTCACTCATAAAATGTTCGGTTCCCTTCGGAAGGTTGAGTATCGCATTCAAATTTATAATTTCTCTGCAAACGGCCTGTACCGATTGATATTTTTCTGCTAAAATCTTCAAGTATAATGTTCTGTCAACGGACATAAAAAAAGCCTCCTGTTTGTTCGTAGAATCAATATTTATTCTACCACAAACATGGAAGCTTTTAAAGGTTTTTATTTGGCAATGTATAATTTAATGCCGTTTTCACTATAATTTGCATGTTCCGGAAGAGTTACTTTGAGTCCCGGTGCCACAGTCTGAATGAGCTTTTTATCGGATTCTGTCAATTGGAACTTATTTTCATTTGTCGTCACATAATAGCCGCTCACCTGATTATTTTCAAAGACGAAGC
>OHMX01000922.1_pt1 | contig 11211 bp, 8 predicted proteins | sample 1569471 | NCBI WGS metagenome assembly OHMX01 (sample SAMEA3879547, study PRJEB24766) | human gut metagenome | biome: human-associated habitat; feature: feces | place: USA | collected 1985/1987
CAAAACGATCTTCCGGCTCCCTCTTTTGGGGAGAGGAGCAGGGAGAGGCTTTTAAATAAAATAACATGAGTTTATACGAAGGAGCGGTTAAAAAACCGATTATGACCTCGTTATGCTTTTTGGCCGTAGCGATCTTTGGTCTGTTCTCATTGTCGAAACTTCCGGTAGACTTGTATCCCGATATTGATACCAATACCATTATGGTTATGACATCTTATCAGGGTGCCAGTGCTTCCGATATAGAGAACAACGTAACCCGTCCGTTGGAAAATACGTTGAACTCGGTTAGTAATTTGAAACATATTACATCCAAGTCTTCAGAAAATATATCAGTTATCACTTTGGAATTCGAATATGGCTATGATATTGATGTGTTGACTAATGATGTGCGTGATAAATTGGATATGGTGAGTTCGGAGCTTCCCGATGAAGTCAATACTCCGATTATCTTTAAGTTCAGTACGGATATGATTCCTATCCTGCTGTTGTCCGTTCAGGCAGAAGAAAGTCAGCCGGCTCTGTATAAGATATTGGATGATAATGTAGTAAATCCTTTGGCTCGTGTTCCCGGTGTGGGAACGGTGTCCATTGCCGGTGCGCCGAAGCGTGAGGTGAATATTTATTGTGATCCCAACAAACTGGAAGCATATGATCTGACGATTGAGACCATCAGTTCCATTGTCAGGGCTGAAAATAAGAATACTCCGGGTGGAACTTTCGATGTGGGCAGTAATACCTATTCCTTGCGTGTGGAAGGAGAATTCAAGGACCCGAAAGAAATGGAGAATATCGTAGTGGGTATACGCAATGGTGCTTCGGTGTATTTGCGTGACGTGGCAACGGTAGTCGATTCTGTAGAAGAACGTGCTCAGGAAACCTATAATAACGGGGTGCAGGGAGCCATGATTGTTGTACAGAAACAATCGGGAGCAAACTCAGTGAACATTTCCCGGAAAGTAATGGAGCAGTTGCCTAAGTTACAGAAGTCACTGCCCAGTGATGTGAAACTGGGGGTTATTGTGAACACTTCGGATAATATTTTGAATACCATCGACAGTTTGACGGAAACTATTATGTATGCCATTCTGTTTGTGGTCTTGGTGGTATTTGTTTTCTTAGGTCGTTGGCGTGCTACGGTGATTATCTGTATCACTATCCCCATGTCATTGATTGCCTCCTTTATTTATTTGGCTATCACGGATGGGGGATCTCTGAATATTATTTCTTTGTCGTGCCTTTCTATTGCGATTGGTAATGTGGTGGATGACGCTATTGTTGTTTTGGAAAACGTAACGACCCATATCGAGCGTGGCTCCGAGCCGAAACAGGCAGCTATCCATGGAACAAATGAGGTGGCAATTTCTGTTATCGCATCCACATTGACCATGATTGCGGTATTCTTCCCGTTGACGATGGTCAGTGGTATGTCGGGAGTTTTGTTCCGTCAGTTGGGCTGGATGATGTGTGTCATTATGACTATTTCTACTATCTCGGCTCTGTCATTTACTCCGATGATGTGCGCGCAGATGCTTCGCTTGCAAAAAAAACAAAGTAAGTGGTTTGTCACATTCTACAAACCGATAGAACGTGCGTTGGATGGATTGGATAACTGGTATCAGAAACGTTTGAACTGGGCTGTCCGTCACCGCAAGACCATTATTGCCGGTTGTTTCGGGTTCTTTCTGCTGAGTCTGATTTGTGCGAAAGGAATTGGTACAGAGTTTTTTCCGTCACAAGACAACAGTCGTATTTCTGTTCAATTACAATTGCCTATCGGAGCTCGCGTAGAGCGTGCCCAGGCATTGGCCCAGGAGCTGACCGAAAGGTGGCTGAAGAAATATGAAGGGGTGATGCGTATCTGTAACTATACTGTGGGACAGGCTGATGCGGATAATACTTGGGCTTCTATTCAGGATAATGGTAGCCATATCATTTCATTCAATATCAACCTTTATAATCCCGATCAGCGTTCTGTTACGTTGGCAGAAGTCTGCGATGGTATGCGTGAGGATCTGAAAGCCTATCCCGAACTGGATAAAGCCCAGGTTATCCTGGGTGGTAGCAGTGGAGGCATGGGTGGACAGGCCACTGCCGATTTTGAAATCTATGGATATGATTTTACAGAAACAGATAAGGCAGCCGCTGAATTGAAAGAAGCTTTATTGAAAGTGAACGGTGTGTCTGAGGTGAATATCAGCCGTCAGGATTATCAGCCGGAATATCAGGTGGATTTTGATCGTGAAAAACTGGCTTTACATGGTTTGAATCTTTCTACAGCAGCTTTGTATCTGCGTAACCGTGTTAATGGTGCTTTATCTTCTTACTATCGGGAAGATGGTGACGAATATGATATCAAGGTGCGTTATGCTCCCCAGTTCCGTACCAGTATTGAAAGTTTGGAGAATATTCTGATTTATACCAATGAAGGTAAAGCGATTCGGGTGAAAGATATCGGCACGGTAGTGGAGCGTTCAGCTCCTCCTACTATTGAACGTAAAGACCGTGAACGTATTGTAACAGTATCTGCTGTGATTTCAGGTGCGCCTTTAGGTAGTGTGGTGGCAGCGGGTGAGTCTATTATTGATAAGATGGATTTACCTGGCGGTATCAGTATCCAGGTGGCAGGGTCTTATGAGGATCAGCAGGATTCATTCAGCGATCTGGGAACTTTGGCTGTTTTGATTATTATATTGGTATTTATTGTAATGGCTGCCCAGTTTGAGTCTCTGACCTATCCGTTTATCATTATGTTCTCTATTCCGTTTGCATTCAGTGGGGTATTGATGGCATTGTATGGAACGGGGACTACATTGAATGTCATGAGTTTGTTGGGAGGTATCATGTTGATTGGTATCGTAGTGAAGAATGGTATCGTGCTTATTGATTACATTACCTTATGTCGTGAGCGGGGTATGTCTGTTATTCATTCGGTCGTTGTTTCGGGCCGTAGTCGTTTACGTCCGGTTTTAATGACCACTTTGACCACTATTCTGGGCATGGTGCCGATGGCGATAGGAGGAGGGGAAGGTTCTGAAATGTGGCAGCCTTTAGGGGTGTCCGTAATCGGTGGTTTGACTGTATCTACCGTGCTCACCTTGATTTTGGTTCCGGTGCTCTACTGTTCATTTGCGGGTACAGGTATCAAGCGTAACCGTAAGAAGATGAAAGCTTCCCGTGAACTGAATGACTATTATCAAGCACATAAGACGGAGATGACCAAAGGCAAAAAAGAATAATTAATATAGTTGTTATCCGGATTGAAATGAATAGGAGACCGGATGACAGAACTTAAAATAAAAAATGGAATAATGAAATCAGTTTTCATCACTTTCGACCAAGCTTTTTACGAACGTATTCTGGCGTTGTTGGACCGTCAGAATTGTCGTGGATTCAGTTATTGGCAGCAGTTGCAGGGGCGCGGCTCTGTAAAAGGAGAACCGCATTATGGCAGTCACGCGTGGCCCAGTATGTGCTCGGCCATTATGACAGTGGTAGATGATACCAAAGTGGAGCCTTTATTGGACGCTTTGCATAAAATGGATAAGGAAACCGAACAATTGGGATTACGTGCTTTTGTGTGGAACATAGAAAAGACGATTTGAATCTGTCTTTTCATCATTAAAGAAAAAGACTGTTGCCCTCTTTCTGGCGCAGTCTTTTTTCTTTTTTTAGCCTCTATCATGAAGTACTCCGTCTAAAAAATCACTACTTTTGCGGTTAATTTACAAATATAGCAATATGAAAAACTATATACCGGCCACTTTTCTTCTCACTCTTATTGTAGTAGGAGTGTTAATGGGGCTGTATTTCCTCCCCTCCATGTCGGTGGGCGGCAAACCGTTGCGCAAGGTGGACCTGCTGGCTGATATCCGTCCGGATGTGGAAGAAGAAGTATGTGATTCCGACACCATTGTCCTTCCTCCTCCTGTAAAACCTATTTTTGTGGATACATGTAAAACGGGTATTACCTGTATTGAGGATTATTCGGATTCCACCATGCGGGGAATGAAACATTTTTATGAGGCACTTTCCAAAGTGAAAACCATGAAACGCCCTGTGCGTATCGCTTACTTCGGTGATTCTTTTATAGAAGCTGATATTTTTACTGCCGATTTGCGCGAAATGCTTCAACAAGAATTTGGTGGTTGCGGAGTGGGATATGTTCCTGTAACCTCTTCCATCAGCGGTTACCGTCCTACGGTACGCCATACTTTTGGGGGATGGAGCAGTCATTCATCCAATGACTCCGTTGGTTTTGATAAAATGCAGCAAGATATTTCCGGACATTATTTTTTTTCTCGTGAAGGTGCTTATGTACAGTTGAAAGGACAGAGTAAATACGCTTCCCGACTGGATACCTGTGAGGTTTCTACTTTTTATTTCCTGAATAAAGGTTTTGCCGCTGTCCGTTCTAAAGTGAATAATGCTGCGGAAGGAGAGTTACATGAGGAAGTAGGAACAGGAGGTGTGCAGGCTGTTTCGGTGAGAGGAAGGATAGGACAAGTACGGTGGAGTGTGGAACAAGCTGATTCTGTTACTTTCTATGGAGTGGCTATGGACGGCAGGCAGGGAATATCTTTGGATAATTTTAGTGTACGTGGTAGCAGTGGGCTTCATTTACGTAGTATTCCTTTACATACGCTTTGCGATTTCCAACGTCTTCGTCCATACGATTTGATTGTGGTCCAATATGGTTTGAATGTGGCTACGGAACGGGGAGTAAAATACGATGGCTATAAGAAAGGGATGCTTTCGGTGATAGAACATTTGAAGACAGCTTTTCCTGAAACCAGCATTTTACTGGTCAGTGTGGGTGACCGTGAATATAAAAACGAGAATGGAGATCTCCGCACCATGCCCGGAGTCAAGAATCTTATCCGTTATCAACAGTCCATTGCGGCTGATAGCCATATCGCTTTTTGGAATATGTATGAGGCAATGGGAGGTCAAGGAAGCATTGTCGATATGATCGGGCAAAAAATGGCGAATCTTGATTATACCCATATCAATTTTAAGGGAGGCAAGCATTTGGCAGGTATCTTATTTGAAACATTGATGTATGGCAAAGAGCAATATGAAAGACGGAAAGCTTATGAGGAGGAATAACAGATTTCCTGGTCTGTCCGGTATAGCAATGGTATTGTTCCTGTTCTTGCTGTTTCCATGTCTTTATGCTCAGGATGCTATTCCGGCATTGTCCCGGCCGTTGGAGCCGCTTCGCATACCCGGTGAAACAAAGGAAATGCATCGGGGTATGCGGCTGATAACAGTACATGATTCACTTCCGGCGAGTTTTACTCATTCTTTGGATAATGTGATAGAAGATGAGAACCGTTCGCTTTCTCCTTTCTTTCAAAAGTTGAATGATATGACAGGACCGGTACGGATAGTCCATATAGGTGATTCTCATGTGCGGGGGCATCTTTATCCATTAATAACCCGTCGTGGTCTGGAACATGATTTTGGTGCTGAGGCTGTTTATCCTGATGTTATTTCATATCGTACCGGTGGGTTGGCACATGAAACGGGCGAACCGGGTATTGTTTATCATATGATTGGCATTAATGGAGCTACTTCTGTTACTTTTTCTGATGATGAAAAAATAAAAGAAATAGCTTCTTTGCATCCCGATCTGATTATTGTTTCTTTTGGAACCAATGAGGCACATAGCCGCCGTTATCTGGCTCAGGCTCACAAAATGCAGATAGGCAGACTGTTGGGTATGTTGAAAGCAGCCTGTCCTGAAGCGGCTTTTTTACTGACTACACCTCCCGGAGCATACGTGGGACGTCGTCGTGCACGTACCATTAATCCGAGAACCGTAACGGCGGCGCGTATTATAAAGGAGTATGCACAAGAGAATAAAATGGCAGTTTGGGATATGTATAATATAGTAGGAGGAAAGACAGATGCTTGTCGTAACTGGACGAAGCACCACATGCTTCGTGCGGATGGCATTCATTTCACTCCCGATGGATATCGTTTACAAGGTAATTTATTACATCAGGCACTGATTAAAGCGTATAATGAATATGTGGCAACTGGATTGGAGTAAACTGGCTGAGGTATTGACTTATAATGCCAAGCAACCGATGATTTTTAGCAGCGGCTTGTTTTTGTTTCTGTTTTTAGGCTTTAGCCTAATTTATATGTTATTGCAGAAGAAGGATACGGCACGCATCCTGTTTGTAACGCTGTTTTCTTATTATTTTTATTATAAGAGTAGCGGTTTTTATTTTTTCTTGCTGGGGGTGGTGACAGTGACGGATTTCTTGCTGGCAGGGCGTATGGCGAATACCGAAACTCAATGGAAACGGAGGGTTTTGCTGCTGGCAAGTTTGGGAATAAATTTAGGATTGCTCTGTTATTTCAAGTACACCAATTTCTTTTATCAGATACTGGCTCCTTTGTGGAATGGGAAATTCCAGCCGTTGGATATTTTCTTGCCGGTGGGAATATCGTTCTTCACTTTCCAGTCTTTAAGTTATACCATAGATGTTTACCGTCGTGAGCTGGTTCCTTTGAACAGGTTGCTGGATTATACATTTTATGTGTCTTTTTTTCCGCAGCTGGTAGCGGGGCCTATTGTACGTGCCCGCGATTTTATTCCTCAAATCAGGCAACCGCTGTTTGTTTCCTCGGAGATGTTTGGCACTGGTGTTTTCTTTATCATCAGCGGATTATTCAAGAAAGCTGTAATCTCCGATTATATCAGTGTAAATTTTGTGGAACGTATTTTTGATAATCCGGCTCTTTATTCCGGGGTTGAGAATTTGTTTGGTGTATATGGGTATGCTTTACAGATTTATTGTGACTTTTCCGGATATAGTGATATGGCTATCGGGTTTGCTTTGCTGTTGGGTTTCCGTTTCCCTATGAACTTTAATTCGCCTTATAAAGCCGATAGTATAACCGATTTCTGGCATCGTTGGCATATCTCTCTTTCTACATGGTTGCGGGATTATCTTTATATCTCATTGGGGGGAAACCGCAAGGGGAAGGTACGTACTTATATTAATTTGTGCCTTACTATGTTGTTAGGTGGTTTGTGGCATGGTGCATCTTGGAATTTTGTGATATGGGGAGGATTTCATGGAATAGCACTGGCTGCACAGAAATTCTGGCGTAACTTGCTGCATAAGCCTAAGACGGCTACCAGTAAGGGCATTCGTAAATTTTTTGCAGTTCTTATTACTTTCAATTTTGTTTGTTTCTGCTGGATATTTTTCCGTAATACGACTTTTGAAGCTTCGGTTGTTATGTTGAAGCAGATATGTACAGCTTTCCATCCCGAGGTATTCATGCAGCTGATAGAAGGTTATTGGAAAGTGTTTGTTTTGATGGGAATAGGGTATTTGCTACATTTTGCTCCTGATAGTTGGCAGAATGCGTGTTGTCGTGGAGTGGTAAAATTACCTTTATTGGGAAAGGCATTATTGTTGGTAGTACTGATTTATTTGGTTATCCAGATAAAGAGCAGTGATATTCAGCCGTTTATTTATTTCCAGTTCTAACGGAATAGTTATCAAATCGGGGGTCTGACTAGCTATCTTTTCAGACACCCTAAATACTATTCTAGTAAGTATTTATTAATACATCTACGATCCCAATTTATACCTCTCTTTACAATTTTTGCAGGGATACCTGCTAATATTATATTCGGTTCGTTGAATACTTTGGTTACAATACTTCCCCAACCCACAATACTGTTATCGGGTATTTTTGTATTTTTACCGATCTTTACATCTTTCCCTACCCATACATGCTTGCCTATTTCTATACTTTGAGCAAAATTAATCGGTTCTCCCTTTAAATTTGTTATAGTATGTGCGTTGGTACACCAAATATCAATGCCCCAGCTTAATTGACTGTCTTCTCCTATGCTAACATTTGATTTATCTTCTTGTAAATATAAAGTAACTCCATTGATAACTACACGATTACCTATATCAACTCTACAATTATTGGCAACTCTTGAAACACCAGCTCCCAAACCGGGCAACTGGCCGATGATGAGTTTTAGTCCACTCATCCCTAGTATGTTGGAATAGCGTAAAATGATTGTTCCTAAATTAACCGTGTTATTGTTTCCCTTGATAATCAATAGAAAACCTTCGTTAAGAAGTAGTTTTTCAACATTCTCTTCTGAATCGAAATGCATGGAAACATGATTGTTGTTTCCTGTAATTATGATATGGGATTGATGGATGATTTGATTGAATTGTTCATGATGGGAGGATATACAATCTATTTTCTTATGTGGTAAAATAATTGTAATTTCATTGCCTTGACCGTTGATGTTTTTCATCTCATCCTAATTTAATGGATTGTACAACTTTTTTTATTTTATATTTGAAGAGTATTCTTGTATTATCGCGTTGGTTAGTTTAGAGAATATTTCCGGAGACAGTAAATAAAAAGGAGTGTCTTCTTTTTCTTTTTCAAAGCGTATAAATAGATGTTTGATGTCTCGAACTTCCGGATATTCATAAGCTTCTATTCTTTCTATATGTATTCCTTCTTGTTTCAATTGTTTTAATATGTGTTTCCATTGCTGCTTGGATAGGAACCGGCATACATCATATAAGGAGAGGGGTGTTCCGTCCGAAGCTGTTATGATAGTAGAAGTTATATTCATTTTGATGATTTGATGAGGACAAATATAGCAATAAAAAATTATATAGTTTATGGGGGCATTGACTAAATGCCAGAATATTATTTATTTTCAGTTCCCTTTATGATATAAAGTGGGGATGAAACTTGCAAACTTGCAAAACTTGCAGCACTTCCACACCCACACACGTGCGCGTACATTATAATGTGGAAAAATGAGAGAACATAAGGAGAATGTGACAAGCAAGGGTTGGAGGAGGACAAACGGACGATGCAGGGGAGAGCTGAAATGGAGGAAAGCATGACGGAGCACAGAAAGTGGAGCGGGGAAAAGGGAGAGATGTGACAGGATCTTTGGTGGAAAGAGGAGGGACCGTATAAGAAGAAAAAAGGAAAGCGGAAGACAGAAACCGGAATCGGACAGACACAGGTGGCAAAGGGATGACTGTCCGAACCTTCAGCAGGTATCTGTACAGACCGGAGCCTTCCGCCAATCATGCTGGTACAGCTTGTACAATCCTGGGGAGAACAAGCTGTCGGCATGAGGAATAACGCGTTATCAATCTAAATGGAACACGTTACTAACGTGCAGGCCTGTATGTTAGTAACGTATAGGGCCACACGTTACTAACTTTACGGAACACATGTTACTAACCTTTCGGAACATATGAACTGTATGAAGACGCACGGCATGGCATCCTGTTCCGAGGCACTGTCCTGCCAGAAGACCTGCCAGCTGCTGTTCTTCAGCCGGCACTGGCTGTAGTAATGGTCTTTTAAAGAAATCTCCTCATCAAGACGCATATATTTCGCAAAAGAGAAAAAGCGTGAACAAGAAAACAGGAGGAGATCAGATCATTCACAGATCACAATAAAGAAATAGAGTGGAATTCTGGAACATATTATTTTGTTGCATTATAATGTACGCGCACGTGTGTGTGTGTGGAGATGCTGCAAGTTTTGCAAGTTTGCAAGTTTGCCTTCCGTTTTTCCGTCTTTTCTTGTTTTCCGTCTGCTGTTTTCGTATGGGTTCCTTCCTTTTTCCGTCCCTATACGCGCGTGCGAATATTATAATGTGTGTGTCTTTTTCCTCCGGTGTCCTCCGTTATAAAAACATGCTTTGTAACACATCTGTTATTCAGAGTATTACAAAAAAGTTTCAGGAAATCCGTATAATTTTTCCTTCGTATGTTTGCTGGTAATCGTTAAAAGGTCTACCTTTGCATCCGCAATCGAGAGAGATGCGGCACTTCAGACAGTGTGTGACTGACTTGGTGAAACAAACGTAGGAGAGTTTTCCTTGACAGTGTCTGCACCCAGTATCTTACCTTAGCGGGGCTAAGGGAGCGAGAACGGATAAGACCTGGGGAGGATGGACGTCCCGCCTTTTATGGAAGTTTCGAAAAAAAACTTTTTCAAAAAAAACTTTCGAAAACATTTGGTGATTACGATAAAATCTCTTACCTTTGCATCCGCTTTCGGAAACGATGGCAAGACATAAATGAGAGTTCTTTGAAAGATTTAAGATAAACAAACAAGTAGTACAAGCCGGTGCACCGTATGTAATATATATATGGTGTACGGAAAAACAAGAACCGTCAATATTGATATTGATAGATTTGGAATCCTTGAGCAGATTATCAACTGAATAGTTGGAAAAGATATTATTACAATGAAGAGTTTGATCCTGGCTCAGGATGAACGCTAGCTACAGGCTTAACACATGCAAGTCGAGGGGCAGCATGGTCTTAGCTTGCTAAGGCCGATGGCGACCGGCGCACGGGTGAGTAACACGTATCCAACCTGCCGTCTACTCTTGGACAGCCTTCTGAAAGGAAGATTAATACAAGATGGCATCATGAGTCCGCATGTTCACATGATTAAAGGTATTCCGGTAGACGATGGGGATGCGTTCCATTAGATAGTAGGCGGGGTAACGGCCCACCTAGTCTTCGATGGATAGGGGTTCTGAGAGGAAGGTCCCCCACATTGGAACTGAGACACGGTCCAAACTCCTACGGGAGGCAGCAGTGAGGAATATTGGTCAATGGGCGAGAGCCTGAACCAGCCAAGTAGCGTGAAGGATGACTGCCCTATGGGTTGTAAACTTCTTTTATAAAGGAATAAAGTCGGGTATGGATACCCGTTTGCATGTACTTTATGAATAAGGATCGGCTAACTCCGTGCCAGCAGCCGCGGTAATACGGAGGATCCGAGCGTTATCCGGATTTATTGGGTTTAAAGGGAGCGTAGATGGATGTTTAAGTCAGTTGTGAAAGTTTGCGGCTCAACCGTAAAATTGCAGTTGATACTGGATATCTTGAGTGCAGTTGAGGCAGGCGGAATTCGTGGTGTAGCGGTGAAATGCTTAGATATCACGAAGAACTCCGATTGCGAAGGCAGCCTGCTAAGCTGCAACTGACATTGAGGCTCGAAAGTGTGGGTATCAAACAGGATTAGATACCCTGGTAGTCCACACGGTAAACGATGAATACTCGCTGTTTGCGATATACTGCAAGCGGCCAAGCGAAAGCGTTAAGTATTCCACCTGGGGAGTACGCCGGCAACGGTGAAACTCAAAGGAATTGACGGGGGCCC
>OHMX01000924.1_pt1 | contig 11188 bp, 10 predicted proteins | sample 1569471 | NCBI WGS metagenome assembly OHMX01 (sample SAMEA3879547, study PRJEB24766) | human gut metagenome | biome: human-associated habitat; feature: feces | place: USA | collected 1985/1987
TCGTCCTCTCAAGTTCAGACCGGGACAACTTCCAAAGTTTGCTCTTGCGGCGCTGCTTCCGGCACCTGCTACTCCTGCCGTGCCAAGACTTGTAGTGACGATCCTTGTATGAACGGATGCTACACCAATATCGGCTGTACTTATGGATGCAAAACAACCAATTCCTGCGGTGGTTGCGAAGTATGCTATACGTATGAAGAAGATACTTGTATAGGCTTGACAGGAAGTCCTGATTGCGAGCAAATAAACGGTTACCTTTGCACAGGAACGGTAATGACCTGCGGAGGAAAAAAATGTTGTTGTCCGACAGGGCAGTGCTATGACAATCGAGGTTATAATATGTGTGACTGTGCATTGGATGGAGGAATGATGTAAAAAGCAACTGAGACAGGCCATAAGGCCGAACTAAGAAAGCCTGAAGATATACTTCAGGCTTTCTTTTTATTTGTCCGTTGTTTACCAAAACAAAGTTAGTGATAGGTTCTTATCAAACTGCTTAAAATTCCCTGAACTCTGACGCGGGATGCGGGAAAACGGCGAATTTGGTAGTTATCATTTTTGGGAATAAGCAGAACCTCGCCGTTTTCTTTCTTTATTTCTTTCAAGGTTGCTTCGCTTTCATCCACCAAGGCAACAACAATATCACCATTGTTGGCAGTATCGGCTTTTTTGATAATAACGGTATCTCCGTCCATTATTCCGATGTTAACCATAGAATCCCCTTCCACGGTCAAGGCATAGTACTGTCCGCGGCTGACCATATCATAAGGAACCGAAAACCGTTCGCTTTCATTTGCAATCGCTTCAATAGGCGTTCCCGCCGCAATTTTGCCGTACAGCGGTATTTCCACCATTCCGTTATGCAAAGCTTCTTCCCGTTTTTTCTCCTCTTCAAGGATAGAGCTGGGCTTGAGCTTCGGCAGGCGCAAAACCTCCAGCGCCCGAGCCTTGTGAGGCAGTTTTTTCAGGAAATTCCGCTCGACCAAAGCCTCTATCAGAGCGTGAATCCCGGACTTTGACTTGAGGTTGACGGCTTCTTTCATCTCATCAAAAGAAGGACAGCAACCGGTTTCTTTAGTAACTTTATTGATAAACATCAAAAGTTTGTATTGCTTTTCGGTGAGCATATTTTCCCCAATAAAAAAGTAGAACACTTACATATCAAATGTTCTACTTTAGTTCTTTTGCGATGTCAAGCGATTATCTCGAAAGCTGTTTGCTTTTTTTGGCTTTAACCAGTTCGGGCACTTTGACCACATTTATTTTTTCCAGCCGCGGCGGAAGTTTGGAATTCTCCTGCAAAAGCTTTCCGGCGGCAACCGGTTTGAAGGAGACCATTTTCCGAGGTGTGTTTTGCGCAATTTCCTGAGCCTGTTCCCAAGTCAGGGTTCCGTTTTGATTAAACGGCAGCGTTTTCAGGTAATTTTCAAACAACTGCGGCTGTTTCAAAACCAACGAGAGCTCGCGCATCGTGGTAACCGAATGCTTTTCCTGCCAGTGTTCCTTGGCAAACTTATAGGCATTAATACCGGACCCCTCGGCAAACACGGAAGGGAAACGCCGTTTCATTTTTTCCACAAAGCTCAAGGAATTAATGTCTGAGGGTTTAAGGCCTTCCAGTTCGGTTGCAATTCCCGAGAAGCCGCCTTTGATATGTTTGGCCAAAAACATCCCCCAGATTGCGGGATTAATTTGTTCCGGCCGTATCCCTTGCTGCTGCAAGACTTCTTTTATCCGGCGCAGTCCGCTCTCATCAAAGGTGCAATAAACTTCACTGGCATAATCCCGTTGCAGCCGCAACATCTGCGAACTGTTGTCTGCGCCTTCCCTGATGAAAATCTGCTTATAATCCGGCTTGAGGAAAGAAACCAAACGGCTCCGGGCCCGCATACGGTTATGATAAGCCAGATATCCCTGTTTTTTGAAGTCTTCGTTAAAGGCTTTTACAGCCTGTTCAAAGCCGGCGCCTTTATTAAAAAACTTATCGGCCAAATCGGCAAACTGAGACTGCTGCAAGGCATAAATCGCCATATTTTCGGCATTAAAACGGTTAAACTGCAAGGAGCCGTAAAAGGTTCTGGCTACGCCCACCGGGTTGGCTTCGTTGCCGACTTCGCGCTTATAGGAACAATCCCACAGGGAATAACGGGTAACGCCGGCATATTCGCGCACTTCGCGCCGGCCTTCGTATGCTTTGTTTTCAAATTCGTAAATCGGTTTAGCGCTGCCGGATTTGGCAATGTTTACGGCTTTAGGCACGACACGGATTGCACCGGCGTTGTACCCTGACGCAGTATGAGAATCCGAACCGGGAACAGCGCCGGCGGCCGATGCCGTTCCTCCGAGCGTAGCCGAAAAAAATGCCAGCTTCATCAAATTAAGTCTGGCCCGCTCGCGAATGTCTTTCAAATGTTGAACAAGTTCCTCTTTTTTCATTTCATATCTCTTTGAATAATCATTATTTCTCTTCCTTATTAATCGATTCTTATTATAGTGTTTTCCGTGATAAAAATAAAGAGTTAAAATCAAAAAACTTGAATTATTTGTTGAAAAAAATTTTGCTTTGTTTATAGTTGGAACTAATTGTGTTTTAAAATTGATTTTAGGAAAAAAAATGGCTACCGAAACAAACATTCACCGCGAAGCCCGCCTGGCAAAATTAAAGACCCTTCAGGAGCGAGGCTACAACCCCTACCCTTACAGTTTTCACCCGACCGCATATGCCGCAGATTTGCAGGAAAAATATAAAGATCTGGAAGCCGGCACCGATACGGAAGACCGGGTTACAATCGCCGGACGCGCCATGGCCGTACGCAACAACGGTATGTTTATAGACGTCAAAGACTCTACCGGCAAAATTCAGGCATTCTGCCACAAAAACCACTTGAGCGAGGATGAACTCGAGCGTTTGAAATGTCTTGACGTCGGCGATATTGTCGGTATAAGCGGGTATGTAAGAAGAACGCCGCGCGGAGAACTTTCAATTGCCGCCGAGAAATTTGACATCATTTCAAAATCTTTGCAGCCGCTGCCGGAAAAATTCCACGGCCTGACGGACGTTGAGGCTCGTTATCGTCAGCGTTACGTTGACCTTATCGTCAATCCGGAAGTCAAGTCGGTTTTCGTGAAGCGCAGCATGGTTCTTCGCGAAATCAGGAACTTTTTGGACGAAAAAGGTTATCTCGAGGTCGAAACCCCCGTTCTGCACAACATCGCGGGCGGCGCAAACGCAAGGCCGTTCATTACGCACCACAACACGCTCGATATCGATATGTACCTTCGTATTGCTCTGGAACTTTATCTTAAACGCCTTATCGTCGGCGGGTTTGAAAAAGTTTACGAAATCGGCAGAGTTTTCAGAAACGAAGGTATGGATCAACGCCATAATCCCGAGTTCACTTTGCTGGAACTTTACGAGGCATACACCGACATTCACGGCATGATGGACATCACCGAAGGTATGTTCAGATACGTTGCAAACAAAGTTTGCGGCACGGGCAAAATCACCTTCGACGGCGTGGATTTGGACCTTGACAAACCTTTTGAAAGAATTTCGATGGTCGAGGCGGTCAGAAAGTACGCAGGCGTCGACTTTGACAAAATCGAAACACTGGACGAAGCAAGGGCGGTCGCGAAAGAACACCACATCGAATACGAACAACGCCACAAAAAAGGCGACATTCTCAATCTGTTTATCGAGGCTTACGTCGAGGATAAACTCGTCCAGCCCACGTTCCTTACCGGACACCCCGTGGAAATCAGCCCGCTTGCAAAGCGCGATCCCGATCATCCCGGCTACACCCAGCGTTTTGAGTTGTTCATAAACGGCAGGGAATACGCCAACGCTTTTTCGGAACTTAACGATCCCATCGACCAGCGCGGCAGATTCGAGGCTCAGGCGGAACTCAAAAAACAGGGCGACGAAGAAGCCAACGACATCGACGAAGATTATCTCACCGCAATGGAATACGGCATGCCCCCGACGGGCGGATTAGGCGTCGGCGTCGACCGTCTTGTAATGCTTGTTACGGGTGCGGAGACGATAAGGGATGTGTTGTTGTTCCCCACAATGAAACCTATTAAAAAGTCATAATTTTGCGATATTTTGCTTTTTCGGCGGAACCCGAAAAATCGTGTACGTCAAGTACACTGGATTTTTCCGAACCCGCCGAGAAAAACACAATCTCATCAAAATTCTGACTTTTTAGGAAAGTATGTCATTGCGAGGAGCAAAGCGACGTGGCAATCTCCCGGAAGGGAAACGATATAATAAAAGCACCGATATTTCGGTGCTTTTGTTTTGGGTTTATATCGTTGCGGCTGTTATTGATTGTTGCGGAAGCCGAATCCGCTGACTTCTTTCGCCTTATTGATATAGGTGAACGCGTTGGGATCGACGTCTTTTATGATTTGTTTGAGCAGGGCGGATTGCTTTTTCTTCACGACGCAGACCAGGATTTTTCTAGTGGAGTTTGTGTAGATGCCTTCCGCGTGGATTATCGTGCCTCCGCGGTGCAGGATTTGCACGATTGCGTCGCCGACTTCTTCCGCCTTATCGGTGATGATATTAAACACGACGCTGGATTGCGTACCCGTCGTGATGACGTCCGCAACCTCGCTTGTCAAAAACAGGGTGATGAACGAGTAAAATATCGGGGAAGCGATTTTGACGAAAGTCGTGTTCGCGTCCATGCCTTTTGCCGACAGCAGACCGACGATACCCGACAGCAAAACGACGATGCTGTCAAACAGGAAAATAAACCAACTTGTATTAAGTTCGGGCTTTTTCTTGTTTGCGATTTTCCCAAGGATATCCGTGCCGCCCGCGCTGCTGTTCGTAAGAAGGGAGCCGCCAAGCGCAACGCCCGTAATGACGCCGCCCGCGAGTGCCGAGATTATCGTCAGACTGCTTTCCATGCCCGAGCCTTGAAATACGGGCAGTTTAAGTGCGGAAAACAGTGCCATAAAGCCCGAATAGCCCAAAACGATGACGGTCGTATTGATTGCAAATTGTTTGTTGAGCGTGAAAAACGACGCGATAACAAGCGGCAGATTCAGCACGAAAATCGTGACGGCGGGGTTGAACACGCCTTCCGCAAGTTTATGGTCGTACAGATTGACGACGTTGTACACGATACTCGCGATACCGCCTACGCCGCCCGGGGCAAATGCGTTCGGGACAATAAAGACGTACGACGCCACCGCGCGAAGCAGTGCGAAGAATAGCAAAAGACCGTAAAACCCGACACGACTTAAAAATTTTTTCGATTTCTCTGATTTCATAGCCCGTAATATAAACTTATAAAAGAAAATTGTCAACAAAAATATCTCATGTTCGACACAAAATATTTTGTCGATAAACCTTGTATTCCAAAAAAGATATATTTATATATCAATCTTCAAGTTTTTTGAGTTCCTCGTCGTCCGAAGAATCGTCGGGTTCCACCGATTGATGCACGCGTGCCGACACGTCTTTAAGGTCGTAGGTTTTGACGTCGAAACTGCCGTCTTTGTCCATGATTTTGACCTTGACCTGCTGTTTTAAGATGTCGTTGCTTTCCACGACGCCTTCGCCGTCGGGAGTTTTTGCGCGACTGCCGACCTTGGGCATTTTTTTGTACATTTCGGCGTAGTAATCGTTCTCGAATTTCAAGCAGCACATAAGACGTCCGCAAACGCCGCTGATTTTTGTGGGGTTAAGCGACAGTCCTTGCAGTTTCGCCATTTTGATGGAAACTTTCGCAAAGTCGGGAAGACAGGTGTTGCAGCAGCACGGCCGTCCGCAGGGGGCAAGCGCGCCGCGCATTTTCGCGTCGTCGCGTTCATAAATCTGGCGAAGTTCGATGCGGTTTCTGAACACGCCCGCAAGGTCTTTGACAAGGTCGCGGAAATCGACTCGTCCCGCCGCCGTGAAGTAAAAGATAATCTTCTGACGGTCAAAAGTGTATTCCACGTCCACAAGCTTCATATTAAGGTTGTGTTTTTCGATTTTCTCGTTTGCGATGCGAATGGCTTCCGGGCGCATGGCAAGGTTTTTTTCCACCTGTTTTTTGTCGGCGTCGGTGGCTTTCCTTAAAACGGGTTTCAAAGGTTGCACGACGTCTTTGTCGTCGACTTCGCGGTTTGAGAGCACGACTTCGCCGTATTCCGTGCCGCGCGCCGTTTCGACAATCGCAGCGTCGCCTTCCGAAAACGAAATGTTCTCGGGGCTGAAATAGTACACCTTGCACGAGTTCTTAAATTTTATGCCGACTATCGTTACTGACATTTATATTTAACCTCCAAAATACCGAGAAGCAGGTTTTCGACAACGCCGGTGCTTCCCACGTAAAAACTCAATTTTTTTCTTTCTTCGTTGACAAGATAAAGTATGTTGGAAAGGGCGTCAAGCGAAAAGCCTTTCGACAGCGTTTCAATTTCCCATTCCTTATGTTTGCTCATGATAAGGTTCTTGTCGGTTTTTGCCGCAATCATATCGCGAAGCAATATTGAGAGCGCGTCCAGAAAAACGGGCAAATTATCCTTATCAAGGGTTTTATCATTCAAAAACGACGCCACGTCGCTGCTTTTTTTCAGATTGTTGAGTATGAATATGGCGCGGTCGAACGTTTCCGAAAAGGCGGAGTTTGACGAAATTTCCTTTGCGCGCCACAGCATACCGTCGGCGCAGGCAGCGGCAATCGTCGCGTTTCCGACGGCAACGCCCGAACTTATCAGCGCGTCTTTTATGTCGCTCGCGGAAAACCTGTCAAGGGTTATTTTTTTCGTTCTCGACTTCACCGTGTCCAGAATCGCGCTTTCGCTGCCGACTCCCAGAAATATGCTCACGGCTTTTTGCGGTTCTTCCAGAGTTTTCAGCAACTTGTTTTGCGCGGCGGGGTTCATTTTGTCCGCGTAATTTACAAAGTACAGTTTGTTGTCGCTCTCAAACGGTTTCGTCTCGGTGTCTTCGATAAGGGCGGCGACGTCTTCGACCTTGATTTTTTTGCCGTCTTCGTTGATGAATTTCACGTCGGCGTGATTTCCGTTCAGCACTTTTTTGCAAACGGGGCAGGTCGTGCAGGCGTCCTTGCAATATACCGCGCACGCAATCAGTCTGAAAAGATTCTGCACGGCGAAAACGTCGGGCGAGATCACCATATAAGCGTGCGACAAATTGCCCGTGTCGATATCGTGTTTTATTAAGTTGTAGGCGCGGCTCTTTTTCAGAGCGTCCTGAAACTCAATCATCTGATAAGTCCTTTTTCGCGAAGGGCGTCGATAATATGCCGGCTTGTTTCGGCCTTGCACTCGCATGGGACGATGCGGATCACCCTTTCCGGATTTTCGTCGGCGATGTCGGAAAAGCCCTTGTAAACGCGGGCGTGGAAATCGCCCGATTCCACCTCGAAACGGTCGCCCAGTTCTTCCGCCTTTTTGCGGCTTCTGAACATTTTGTCGTGGGGCAGGTCGATGAAAACCGTCGCGTCGACGGGACAGCCCTCGATTGCTTTTGCGTTTATGTTTTGCACGACGTCGGTGCCGAGTCCGCGTCCCGCGCCCTGATAGGCGACCGAACTGTCGACGTGCCTGTCGCAAATCACGATTTTTCCTTCGTTAAGGGCGGGAATGACGACTTCCCTTAAAAGTTGCGCGCGCGCCGCTGCGTAAAGATACGCCTCGCACTCGGGCGTCATATCCGCGCTTTCCGGCGAGAGCAGTATTTCGCGAATTTTTTCACAAATGGGAGTGCCGCCGGGCTGACGAACGAGAACGGCGGGTTGCGACGTTTTTTCAAGATATTCCATAAGAAGACGAACCTGCGTGGATTTTCCGACGCCTTCGCCGCCTTCAAAAGTGATAAATTTTCCTTTCATAATGATGTCCGTTAATTATTCTACTTATCTATTGTAACATATAATTTGCCGTTTACAAAACCAAAAACGTCGCGGTCTTTCAAAAAATCGGCAATATTTTCGGTAATTACTTCGCCGTACGCGACGACGGGAATGCCCGGTGGATACGTCCCGACTTCCCTTAACGACACGTGACCAATCGCGTCGTGCAGCGGAAGATACGCGCCGCCGCCCGTTACTTTTTTGAAAACAGGCGCGGGCAAGGGCGGAATTTCACGCGCGCTTTCGCAGTTCACGTCTTTTAAGGCGTCGTAAATATCGTCGATTCTTTCCTCGTTTTCGGGAGACAGTATAAAGACCGCCAAATCGTAAAAGGTCATTTCGGGCACGACGTTTTTACTTCTAAGTGCCGAAAATCCGTTGTCCCCGCACCTTACGACAAGCCTTGTGAAGTCGTCGTTTTCAATTATTTTCAGCGGCAGTTTTTCTTTTAATAATTTTACCTTTTCAAAAAGTTTTTCATACTTTTCTTCGCCCGATATTCTTCTTTCGTCAATGGAATAATCCATGCTTGCAAGGGTAAGATAGCACGGGCTTGTAGTGTGCAAATCGGCACGTAAACGCAACAAATCGTCAGTTAAAGTATCGTTATTGCAAAATAACGCAGCCCCGCCCGAATAAACGGGCAAGGTTTTGTGAAAGCTTGTAACGGAGATGTCGGAAAATCCCGAAAAGCCTTTTTCAAAGCGTTCTGAAAACGGGAAATGCGCGCCGTGCGCCTCGTCTACGAAAAGAATTTTGCCGCGTTTTTTCACAAGCGCGGATATACTTTTTGCGTCCGCGGTCATGCCGAAGTAATTCGGTGACGTTATGACGCACGCGCCCGCAGACGGATATTGTTCAAGCGCGGTTTCGACGTCTTTTTCCGTCACGGGCAAAGGGATTCCGTTTTTGTCGAAAGACGACGGAATATATCTTACCTTAAACCCGAGCGTTCTTGCCGCCGCGTAAACCGACTTATGCGAAGAGCGGGCAACGATTATTTCGTCGGTGCGGTTTCGTATCGCGCTCATTGCGATGAAAACCCCCGTCGTGCTGCCCGAGGTCAGATAAAAGCAGTTTTTCGCGCCGTACGTTTTCGCGCATTCCTTTTCGCTTTCAAGTATCGCGCCCGTCGGATTTTGCAGATTGTCTGAAAAATCGAGTTCGGTCACGTCGTATTTCGCGCTTGAAAAAAGCGGATTATCGCCCGTGCCGAAGTGCGCCGGCATATGGAAGCGCGCGGGATTTTTTGCGACGTATTCGCAGATCTTGTCGTACAACGGTTTCATAATCCTTATTATATATTGTTTTCGCGCGTTTGTCTAAATAAAAGTCAAGTAAAATTTGAAAACCCTTGCAAATTCCGCGGCGGTGTGGTAATATAATGAAAAGGGGAAAACCCAAATAAGACAAATTTGAAAAGGAGACGTTACTATGGCACACAAAATCAGTGATGAATGCATCGCTTGCGGAGCGTGCGCGGACACTTGCCCGGTAGGTGCTATTTCCGAAAACGGCGGTAAATACGAAATCAACCCCGACGAATGCATCGATTGCGGCGCTTGCGCAGAAGGCTGCCCCGTCGGAGCAATCCAAGGCTGACAAACACAAAAAGAAAGAACCCCCCGGATTTTTCCGGGGTTTCTTTTTGGAAAAAACACGGCGGAAACTGAAAAATCCGCCGTTTTTTGACAAAATCCGAAAAAATGTAAAAATCGTCAAATAAAAAAAGGGATTCGATTGTTTATTTGTTGCAAGGGTTATATCGGTTGCAAAATTCTTCCCGACTTTGTATAATATGCCTATTAAATAAAAGAGGTTTTCCGTTTGGATAATAAACGCCTTGACATTTTAATAGCGCGCATCAAGGAATCGGGCGATGAAACCGCTTTTGCGGAGTTTTACGAACTCACGTCAAAAGGTTTGTTTTCGTATTTATTGTCGATAGTAAGGAGAAGGGAAGTTGCCGAAGACCTTATGCAGGATACGTACGTGCGTTTCAGACAAAGCGTGCAAAGTTACAAATCGGGCAATCCGGCGGCGTTTCTTATCGAGATCGGCAAAAACATCGCCTTCAACCACATAAAGCGCGCGAAGTACGAGACCGCGACGGATTTTTCGGAGTGGGAACCCGTGTCCGGCGAAAAGAGCGTCGAAGAACTTGCCGACACCACCGTCACCGACGCGATGAAAAAGGTGCTGACTGCCGACGAAGCGCAAATCGTTATGCTGTACGTCGTGGCGGGATTCAAACATCGCGAGATTGCTGAAATCGTAAAAAAACCCGTGGGCACGGTACTCTGGACGTACAACAACAGCCTTAAAAAACTCAGAAAATACTTAAAGGAGGAGCAAGCGTGAACAACAAAGATTTGAAAAACAAATTAAAAAGCGAAATCGAAAGTATTACGCCGCGCGTTTACGACAACGTCGTGCAGTCCTCCTATATCGAAAAACCCGTGGCGAAAACAAAGAAAGCGGGCGCAAGCAAAGCGTTCAGAATCGCGACGTCCGCCGTGGCGTGCGTGCTGATTATGGCAATCGCGATCACCTGCGGCGTTATGTTCGCGCCGAAAAAAGATAATTCGCCGATAAGTAATTATTATTACGTGCAGGTTTCTGCGGGCGCGGACAAAGCGACGGCGGCGGCGGACGAAAAAACCGACGGCGCAAAAATCACGCTCACGTTAAACAGCGAGGAAACCGTGGAAACGGTGCGTGCCGAAAACGTGGACGGCGACATGATACTGCATCTTTCGGGCGAATTGAAAGGGCTTAAATTTGACGCTGCGACAAGAAAAATCAACGAAGCCGCGCGGACGCTCAAATTCGTCGATGACGCGGACGGGCTTTCCGTTTCCGTCTCCGGTGAGACCGCCGAAAGCTTTGCAAAACGGCTTCGGGCGGCGTTTGACTTTTCGCTGTCGATAAAGACGATTTCAAAGGAAGACCTTGCAGACCTGGCGAAGAAATATTTGCAAACCGCGACTTCATCAATGAGTTTTGAACAATTAACAGCCGCTTTTGCTGAAAGAAAGAGTCTGCTGGAAGAATCCTGGCGCGGCGACAAAAGCATTTTTTCTGACGTTTATTATAAATATGCGGAAGAAGAAATCAAGCGACAAAATATCGGCAGCAGCGACTACGTCAAAAACTTTACAAAGGGCTCTTACGCCGAAATGATCGAAAGCCTTAAAAGTATCGAAAGTATGTGCGAAATTTTAGGGCTGACCGATTTGCAGGCAAAAGTTGCGGAAATCCGTATCTCCCTTGAAAACATCGACTTTGCGAAAATCAAGGCGATGTATGAC
>OHMX01000936.1_pt1 | contig 11055 bp, 9 predicted proteins | sample 1569471 | NCBI WGS metagenome assembly OHMX01 (sample SAMEA3879547, study PRJEB24766) | human gut metagenome | biome: human-associated habitat; feature: feces | place: USA | collected 1985/1987
GCGGTTTGTGGATCTCAAAAGAGCGGAAGTGCCGGTGCGGTTCGTGGATCTCAAAAGAGCGGAAGTGCCAGAACTGCCAGAACTGTCCGTGTGCCTCAGGGACTGCGGAACCGTCAGAGTTATTCGTGATTCTCAGAAGTCTCGGAACTGTGTTCCACATGTTCTTCGTTGGGTTCTGGAATCGTCATCAGTACCTTGATGATACGGTTCTGGTCGATACCCTGTACCTTCAAGTGAATACCGTTCTCCAAGGTAACTTCCTCACCATCCTCCGGCAGACGATCCAGACAGTCGATGATCAGACCGCCGATGGAGTCATAATCTTCACTGGTCAGATTTGTTCCAAGAACGTCGTTGATGTCATCCAGCTTCATGCTGCCTTCCACCAGATAAGTATCTTCTGACATCTTCTGGATCAGTTCTTCCTCGTCCTCATCGTATTCGTCACGGATCTCACCGACGATCTCTTCTAACAGATCCTCCAGAGTGATCATACCAACGGTAGCACCGTATTCATTCAATACGAAAGAGACATTGGTGGTCTTTTCCCGCATCTCATACATGAGGTCTGCGATTTTCTTGTACTCGTAAGTATAGTAAGCATCACGCAAAATGTTTCCTACATGGAAAGCACTCTGATCCTCCGTCAGGATAAAGTCCTTGATATTGATCAGACCGATAATATTGTCCTTGTCATCCTCATAGACCGGAAGCCTGGTATACATGGAATCCCGGAAAACTGCCAGAACATCGTCATAAGTAGCATCCAGACTGACCGTTACCATATTGATGCGTGGAATCATGATATCCTTGGCGTGGGCATCGGAAAAATCGAACACATTGTAGATCAGCTTGCGTTCCTCGGATTCGATGACACCGTCCTCATGACTGACGTCCACGTAGGTTTTCAGCTCGCTTTCAGTCATGGTGCTGGCTTTTTTGTTGGGATCGATATGTAACAGCTTCATGATACCGTGGGACAGCAGATCCACAATGAAGATGACCGGCGTGAGCACCTGCATCAGAAAATAGATTACATTGCAATATGTCAGGGCCAGCTTCTCAGAATACAGTATTGCCCAGGTCTTGGGTACGATTTCGCCGCAGAGCAGCACGACAATGGTCAGAACACCGGTTGCGATACCTACAGCCAGATTGATTCGCATAGCTAATGTTGTTGCCAGGGAAGATGCAGTCAGATTGACAATATTGTTGCCGATCAGAATGGTACTGATCATTTTACTGTAATTGTCCAGGACTTTGTTGACGCGTGCAGCACGCTTGCTGCCTTCCTCTTCCAGGGTACGCATCCGTACACGGTTGACCGTGGACAGCGCAGTCTCGGCAGAAGAGAAAAAGCCGGATAATCCACCCCAGAATGCACCTGAACCGCTGCCCTCATCGGAAACGCCGTTCAAGCCTCCTGTTTTGGAGCAGCACGGCGTTTCTTCTCATACCGGCACGGTGATTGCCGAAACGGTTGTCACGCACAAGCTGCGCAAGACCTCTGCGGTTGAAGCAGTGGATGCAGATGCCATTCTCACTCAAGCGGCGGAGACTGCCTCTGCAAAGCCGGTCTCGGACGATGCCGTCCCGCCCACGAAGCGGATGCAGAAGCTCGAAAGGAAGTCCGAAAAGGCGCATGAGCGTCTGGACGCTGCCCGCGAGAAGCTGCCCACGCACAAGGTTCTCAAGAAAGAGCGTGTCTTTGATGAAGAGACCGGCAAGGGCAAAACCCGCCTTCATTTTGAGGATGAGCTGAAAAAGCCCAAGAGCAAAGGCAAGCTGCAATTTGAGGCAGATAAAACCGTCCGCAAGGTCGGTGACACCCTCGCTTCCGGCATTCACGGCAAAATCCATGAGGTCGAACAGGAAAACTCGGCGGTTGAGGCGGCGCATAAAACGGAGATCGCCGCTGAGACTGCCGCTCGGCATTTCAGCCATCATCGGGAAAACAGCGTCAACAAGCCTTATGAGAAGGTCTCCAAGCTGGAACACAAGGCGGATGCTGCGGATGCGAAGCTCCAATATGAAAGAAATCAGCAGGAGCATCCTGAGATGAAGAAGCAGAACATGAACAAGCACTACCAGAAGCAGAACATCAAGAAGGAATATGCTGCCGCTCGAAATGCCGGTTCTCAGACTGCCGGGACTGCCACAAAGAATACCGGCAAGAAGCTCGGTGAGAAGGCGTCCGACAAGATCAAGGAGTTCTTTGAGAAGAACAAGAAGGTCTTCATCTGGATCGGCGTCGGAATTGCCCTTCTCGTTTTGCTCGGTGCCGGAATCAGCTCGTGTTCGATGCTCACCTCTACCGGCTCGTCGGTTATCGCTTCCTCTTATCTCAGCGAGGATGACGCGATGCTGGGCGCGGAGGCGCAGTATTGCCGGATGGAGCAAGAGCTGCAACGCTATCTCGACACCTACGAAAGCACCCATGACTACGACGAGTATCACTTCGATCTGGACGATATTGAGCATGACCCCTATGTGCTGATCTCCATTCTCTCGGCTCTCCATGAGGGCGAGTTCACGCTGGATGAGGTGCAGGGTACGCTCCAAATGCTGTTTGAAAAGCAGTACATCCTCACCGAAGAGGTTATCGTCGAAACCAGATACCGCACGGAAACCGACACATGGACGGATGCAGACGGCAACACGCACACGGAAACCTATCGCGTCCCGTATGACTACTACATCTGCAACGTGAAGCTCGAAAACTTCAATCTCTCCCACGTCCCGGTCTACATCATGTCTCAGGAACAGCTTTCCATGTACGCAACGTATATGTCGGTGCTGGGCAACCGCGAGGATCTGTTCGGTGATTCTCCCTATGTGGACAAGTACATTACAAATCCTCCCGCCGACTACGATGTCAACCCGGAATACCTGAACGACGAGAAGTTTGCAACGCTGATTACCGAGGCGGAAAAGTATCTCGGCTATCCGTATGTGTGGGGCGGCTCCAATCCCGACACGTCCTTTGACTGCTCTGGCTTCGTCAGCTATGTTCTCACGAACAGCGGTCTTGTGAATACCGGACGGCTTGGCGCACAGGGCCTTTACAACGTCTGTACGCCGGTTTCAAAGGCGAATGCACAGCCCGGTGATCTCATCTTTTTCGTCGGGACGTATGACACCCCCGGTGTGTCCCACGTCGGCATTTACGTCGGTGATGGGGTCATGATCCACTGCGGCGACCCCATTCAGTACACATCCATCAACTCTTCCTACTGGCAGCAGCATTTCTACGCCTTCGGAAGACCCGCCTATTAAAAGAAAGGAGTTTTGCATGAATCCCAAGTATCAGAAAGTCCTCTCCGACATTGAGAAGGCTGAAAAGAAGAAGTCCGAAATCGAAGGACAGCTCAAGGAGCTGTACGACAAGAAGACAGAGCTGGAAAACCTTGAAATCATCAACACCGTGCGCTCTATGGTGATGGACAAGGATCAGATCATGGCGTTCCTGTCTTCCATGAAGGGCGGCACCAAGCCCGCTGAAAATACGGAGGTAATCGACAATGCGTAAGAAGTTTCGTTTTCTGACCGTCCTTGCGGTCTGCGTCATGGTTCTGTCCTGCTTCTCGGTGACGGCGTTTGCCTACGCCGATGATACCGAGCAGAACCTTCCCGTTACGGAGGCAACTCAGCCCGAACAGCAGCCCGCAGTCACTCCCACGCCGGAAAAGCCGAAGGGTGAGCCGATTGACGATGAGGGCAACGCCTACACCCGCGACTTGCTCTATGACAAGGCAACCAACAAGCAGTTCATCACAGTCCAGACGAAGAACGGCAACACCTTCTTCATTGTCATCGACTACGATGCGCCCATCAACGAGGATGAGGAACAGTATCAGACGTACTTCCTGAACATGGTCGATGAGAGCGATCTGCTTGCGCTGCTGGATGATGACACTGCGGCTGCTCTGACCACCTGTAACTGCAAGGAAAAATGCGCTGCCGGTCAGGTCAACACCGACTGCCCGGTCTGCAAGACCAACATGAGCGAATGCACCGGCACAGCCCCCGTTACACCTGAGCCGGATAAGGATGCAGAAACCGATGCTCCCGCCCCTAAACCCGAAAAGAAATCCAACATCGGCATGATCCTCGTCATCTTCGTTCTTGCCGGTGCTGCGGGTGCAGCTTATTACTACATCAAGTTCGTCAAGGGCAGAAAGCCCAAGGATGAAGATATGGACTTCTTTGATGATGAAGGCTACGAGGAAGAGCCGTACATCAACGAGGATGAAGAGCCGCAGATTGCGGAGGATGCTGAAACGGATGGTGATGAAGATTGATCTTAGTCATTGCTGAAAAGCCCAGCGTTGCCCAGTCCATCGCAAAGGTGTTGGGCGCGACGTCCCGCAAGGACGGCTACATGGAGGGCGGCAATTACATCGTTTCGTGGTGCTTCGGTCATCTGGTGGAGCTGGCAGACGCCAGCTCCTACGATGAGCGGTATGCCAAGTGGCGGTATGACGATCTGCCCATTGTTCCGGAAAACTGGATGTTTGAGGTCACGAAGGACAAAGCACAGCAGTTCAAGGTGCTGTCCTCTCTCATGAAGGACAAGCGCGTCACCGAGCTGGTCTGCGCAACCGATGCAGGACGCGAGGGTGAGCTGATCTTCCGGCTGGTCTACGACAAAACCGGATGCACCAAGCCCTTCAAGCGTCTGTGGATCAGCTCGTTGGAGGACTCCGCCATCCGCGAAGGCTTCAATCATCTCCGAGACGGCAAGGAATATGACCGTCTCTATGAAGCAGCACTCAGCCGCTCGAAGGCGGACTGGATCGTCGGCATCAACGGCACCCGCCTTTTCACCACGCTCTATCACAAGAAGCTGGTGGTCGGGCGCGTCCAGACGCCGACCCTTGCAATGCTGGTGGAGCGTGACGGGAAAATCTCCACGTTCCAGAAGGAGAAGTATTTCAACGTCCATGTCGGCAAGGGCGATCTGACTGCCGATCTGGAAAAGGTCAAAACCGAAGAGGAAGCAAAAAGAATTGCGGCGGCTTGCGAGAAAAAGCAAGCCGTCGTTTCTTCTCTCAAGCGGGAGACGAAAACCGTCAATCCTCCGAAGCTCTATGATCTGACCACCTTGCAGCGCGAGGCAAACCGATACTACGGCTTCACTGCCCAGCAGACGCTCGATCTCGTTCAAACACTATACGAAAAGAAGCTCCTGACTTATCCGCGCACGGACAGTCAGTTCATCACGGACGATATGGAGGACACTGCCCGTCAGGTCATTTCCATCGTCTGCCGCCAGCTTCCGCTTTTCTCCGGCGTTTCGGTTACTCCGGACATTGCCCGCGTAACCGACAACAGCAAGGTCACGGATCACCATGCCATTCTCCCGACCGTTCAGCTCGAAAAGCAGGATGTTTCCGCGCTCCCTCAGTCGGAACAGAAAATCCTCAATCTTGTCGGGATGCGCCTTCTGTGTGCGACCGGCGAGAAGCACACCTACGCAGAAACGCAGATCTCGCTCTCCTGCGAGGGCTACGAGTTCAAAACCAAGGGCAAGACCGTCGTTCAAAACGGATGGAAAGCCATCGAAGAGCTGTTCAAGGCTTCCCTCAAGACGAAGGAAAAGGACGATCCCATGAAGTCCCTGCCCGAAGTCCATGAGGGCGATGTTCTGGATGGTGTGTCCGCCAGCGTCACCGAACACTTCACAACGCCTCCGAAGCAGTACACGGAAGACACGCTCCTGTCTGCAATGGAGACTGCCGGAAACGATCAGTTCGACGATGACACCGAGAAGAAAGGTCTCGGCACTCCCGCAACCCGCGCCGGTATCATTGAAAAGCTGGTGAAATCCGGCTTTGCAGAGCGCAAAGGCAAATCCCTCATTCCCACAAAGGACGGCTGCAACCTCGTCTGTGTTCTGCCGGAACAGATCACGTCTCCCGCAATGACTGCGGAATGGGAAAACACGCTCATGGAGATTGAGCGCGGCAATGCGGATGCGGACGCCTTCCTCAGCGGCATTGTCCAGATGACCGGGGATCTCGTGAAAGCCTACCCGTTTCTCTCCGATGCCGAAGCCCAGCGTTTCGGCACGGGCAAGGAGGAAATCGGCAAATGCCCCCGCTGCGGCTCTCCGGTCTATGTCGGCAAGGGCAACTTCTACTGCTCGAACAAGGAATGCTCCTTCTGCCTGTGGGAAGACAACAAGTTCTTTTCCAGCAAGAAAAAGAAGCTGACCAAGAAGATTGCAAAGGAGCTGCTGGACAAGGGCTGGTGCCGCGTGACCGGGCTTTACACGCCGAAGAAGCCTCAGCTCTACGATGCGGTGATCCGTCTGGATGACAGCGGCGGCAAATACGTCAGCTTCAAGATGGAGTTTGACCGATGAACCGTCCGAAGTATGTTGCCTCTTGCAGCGGAGGCAAAGACAGCGTAGCGACGCTCCTGCTGGCTGCACAGCACAATGAGCCGCTGGACGAGGCGGTTTTCAGCGAGGTCATGTTCGACAAGGACACAAGCGGCGAAGTCCCGGAACACCGGGACTTCATCTATGACCGGCTCAAGCCCTTCTGCGAAAAGGAGCTGGGCATCAAGTTCACCATTCTCCACGCGGACAAGACCTACGATGAGGTGTTCCATCATGTCATCACCCGCGGACCGCACAAGGGCGAGGTTCGCGGCTTTGCATGGGCTGGTATGTGTGCAGTCAATCGTGACTGCAAAATCCCGCCAGTCCGCAAGTACAATGCCGCACTCTCGCCGGACACTGTGAGCTATGTCGGCATCGCGGAGGATGAGCCAAAACGCCTTGCTCGTCTGGATGGAATAACGAAGGTCAGTCTGCTTGCCAAATACGGTATGACCGAGGCGGACGCCTACAAGCTCTGTCAGGAACACGGGCTGCTTTCCCCAATCTACGCTCACTGCCGAAGAAACGGCTGCTGGTTCTGTCCCAACGCCAGTGACTCGGAGCTGCTGCACATGGTCACAAAGCACCCGGATATGTTTGACCGGCTGATTGAATGGGAGAACGAGGATAACATCTTCCATCGTCGGATGACGCGCAGAGAAACCCCGTCTGAGGTAAAGGCTCGTTTACTGAGCAAATCCCAGACGGGGTTTTCTTCGCCCAAAAGCAAATAAGAAATGGAGGTTTGAGATGGCTGAAAACAAAAATGCACAGCAAGTCCGCGAAATCACGGACAAGCTGGAACAGGGCATCAAGGAGCTTTTTGAATCCGAGCGGTTCAAGGAATATCTCCGCACGATGTCCAAGTTCTACAACTATTCCTTCAACAACACGCTGCTCATTGCGATGCAGAAGCCGGAGGCAACCTATGTTGCCGGTTATACCTCGTGGCAGCGCAACTTTGACCGTCAGGTCATGAAGGGCGAAAAGGGCATCAAGATTCTTGCACCCGCGCCGTACAAGGCGCAGGAAGAGCGTGAGAAGATTGATCCTTTGACGCAGAAGCCGGTGATCGGCGCAGATGGGAAGGCTGTCACGGAAACGGTTGAGGTCCTGCGTCCTGCCTTCAAGGTGGTAAGTGTCTTTGATGTTTCCCAGACGGACGGCAAGGAGCTTCCGGACATCATCGTCGATGAGCTGAAAGGCACCGTCGAAAACTACGAGGCGTTCTTCGACGCGCTCAGGCAGGAATCTCCCGTCCCTATTTCCTTTGAGGACATTCCGGGCGGTGCAAAGGGATTCTTCTCGCCGGTTGAAAGCCGCATTGCCATTCAGGAGGGCATGAGCGAAATCCAGACGGTCAAAACCGCCATTCACGAGATCGCCCACGCAAAGCTCCACGCCGTCAAGCCGGATGAGAAAGCATCTCCCGAAGATAAGAAGGATCGGCACACCAAGGAGGTCGAAGCGGAAAGCGTTGCCTACACCGTCTGCCAACGGTACGGCATTGAAACCTCGGACTACTCCTTCGGTTACATCGCCGGTTGGTCATCCGGCAAGGAAACCAAGGAACTGAAAAGCTCTCTGGACACCATCCGCAAGACGGCGGCTGAGATGATCGAGGGCATTGACGCCAAGCTCAAGGTGCTGCTGGCAGAGAAAGCACAGTCCGCAGAGATGGAAGTCGAAGCTCCTGTAAAGGAAGCTGTTCCGGAGGAAAAGCCGGAAGTCCCCATTTACCGCGAGACGGCGAATTACGCCTATGAAGCCGATGAGCTGGAGTCATATCGTGCTTCTCTCGCCGCAAACGTGGAATGCCGCAAAGCGATTGAAGCGGCGATCAGCTCCAACTACGGAGATAACCGGCTGGATGCGGATGCTGCCGTGAAGAGCGTCCTTGAGCAGTTCTCTCCGGAGCGCGTCCGGTATGTCCTCGCAAACACCATTCAGCAGAAAGACTTTGACGGGCGCATTCCGCAGCCCCTCAAGGAATGGGCGAAGACCGTTGATGTCTGCCCCGAAAACGCCTCCCGCTTCCTTGTGGATAAACCCAATCCCGGACTGACGGCACTTTTCGTCGATGCGTTCCGTCAGCAGACCGAACCTCAGAAGGACGTTCTTTCTGAGAAGGCAGAGGAAAGAGACCCGGAGGTCGTTGCATGGGAGAACGGTGAGATTACCTCTATTGAGGTAAAAACAGTGGAGGTCAAGTCTCCCTTTGCCCCCTTGCCGGAGGAAGCGGCAAAAGCACCGAAAGCGCACCGCCTGACTGCCGAAGAGAAGGAGATCAAAGCCGCCGTCATGGACACGCTCAAGGGGCAGATTGCCTATCACAACGACGGTATGCGGGCGTCCTATCGCGCCTCTAACCATTCCTTCAATCTGCTGGCACGGAACGGCGTCAGGATTGAGGGCAACACGGTCACGCAGAACGGTGAGCCGCTGTTCAAAATCCATCGCCGTCATGCGGCGCGGAAAACACAGGGCTGTTACCGTGAGCTGATGCCGACGCTGGAATACGTCAAGCAGGAGCAGAAGCAGGAAAAGCCCTCTATCCGCGATCAGCTCAAAGCTGCCGCGAAAACGCAGCCGGAGAAGAAGTCTCCGGTCAAATCCAAAACGCACGACATGGAGTTGTGAGAAAGGAGACGCATGAAGAAATACACAGACGTTGACATCGTTGCGGAGCTGCAGAAGCTCGTGGACAGTCATGTAGACAGCTACAAGGAAGACTTCGACATCGACAAGCGCATCATCCGCCGCGCCGCCGAAAGCCAGAATCCCGAAGACAAGACGCTGATGTGGTTCTGCCGTCCGCATGGAACGCACTGTCTCAACGAAAATCAGGTCTTTATTCAGGGGACGCGGGATCACAACACCTTCCGTTTCTATGCGGAACAGACCTACGACGAGTGCGTTGCCCGCGTCATTGTCCCGAAAACCGTCAAGCGCGGCAAGGTGTTCGGGGACGTCTTTGAGATCAACTACCGGGAACAGGCGGCAAATGTGGCGCAGAACTCGGTTGCGCCGGATCATGACCGGCTGACCTTCGCAGATGGCTATGTACTGGACGCCCCCTGCCGCAGCAGCTTCGATGCAGCAATGGCTCTGGTCGGTGAGCATGGCGGCGTCAAAACCCACCAGACGCTCCCGAAGGACGCGGATGCTCTGGTGGAAGTGCTGTCTAAGCAGAAAAGCCGCCGTGACAGACTGCCGGAGGCAGAGAGGACAGAGGTGCTTTCGCCGCTCCCCGTCGCAGAACTCCGCAAATATGAGGCAGTCAAAAAGGCTCATCCGGACGCGCTGGTCTGCTTTGCCCAGAACGGCTATTTTGAGCTGTACGGCAAGGACGCAAAGAAAGCCGCGCCGCTTCTCGGCACAAAACTCCTTGAAAAGAAGGTGCGCGGCAAGCCTTCCGTGCCGGTTACTGGTTTCCGTGAAAGCGCATGGGTAGCCGGTTCTCATAAGCTCTGGAAGTCCGGCGTGGATGTCTTTCTCAGCAAGGACGGCGAGACCTTCAAGGAACTCAAAGCCGCAGATTACATTCCTGTCGGCGCGACGCTGAATGTGGACGGAATCAAGTGCAGAATTGACGCGGTTGATTTTGCTGCCGATGAAGTCCGACTGACCAACATCGAGGACAAGAACCGCCCCATCCGCTTTTCTGAAAGCATCCAGTATGTCCGCTCCTATGTGGAGGATGCCGGGACTGCCATCTACGACACCATCCCGAAGAAGCCCGCTGCCCGTGAATCCATCCGCGACAAGCTGAAATCCGCGCAGAAAGCCCAGCCGTCCCACACACCGAAGCCGCAGAAAAACAAAGGAAAGGATATGGAACTCTGATATGAAAAACTTTACCGTAGAAGAACTCAACCTCATGTGCTGCTTCAATACGTCCAGCCGGAAGCGGCTGATCGACGATATGAAGAGCGTCACCCTGAACGACATGGACGGCGAGATCGCAGAGCTGATGTATAAGACCGTCCGGAAGCTCGAAGCCATGACCGACGCGGAGTTTGAGGAACTGTATATCATGCCGGACGGCATGGTGGATGACTGAAAGGAGGATGCCTATGCCCGTATTAGACGGTAATTTTGAAGCCTTCGTCACGAACCTTGGCAAGTACAACGAGGGTATGCTGGTCGGTGAGTGGGTGAAACTGCCCACCACCGAAGAAGAGATGCAGAAGGTCTTTGAGCGCATCGGGATCGGCAAGCAGGATGAGTTCGGTCAGCCCTACGAAGAGTGGTTTATCACCGACTACGAATGCCCGATCTATGGCGTTCAGAAGATGCTTGGCGAGTACGAGAGCCTTGATAAGCTCAACTACCTTGCCGCTTTGATTGACGAGCTTTCCCTGAGCGATCAGGAAAAGCTCGTTGCCATTATGGAGGCTGGCTGCGATGAGGTCAGCGACATCGACGATCTCATCAACCTGACGTTCAATCTGGACTGCTACGACATCATGCCCGGTATCAACGACGAATCCGACCTCGGCTATTATTACGCCCACGAAGCTGGTATCTACTCTGAAAAGGATCTCGGTCCTCTGGCAAATTACATCGACTATGAACGCTATGGGCGCGACATTGCGATGGATGAGCAGGGACGCTTCACCGATGAGGGCTATGTCCGTGTCGCAAGCGAGAGGTGGGACAGGCAG
>OHMX01000937.1_pt1 | contig 11042 bp, 9 predicted proteins | sample 1569471 | NCBI WGS metagenome assembly OHMX01 (sample SAMEA3879547, study PRJEB24766) | human gut metagenome | biome: human-associated habitat; feature: feces | place: USA | collected 1985/1987
AACTACTTTTTCGCCGTCGTCATCAACCACAACAATTTTTACTTTTTGTTTTTTCGCTCCGTCAGGCACTACAAATTCGGCATATTTATTCTGAGATGCCGTACCTACGCCGTCAGAAACACGCAGCGCAACATCAGTGCTGTTCAAAACCTTGCTGCCTTCTTTAGGCGTAATGCTCAAAACAGTACCGGCAACTTTTTTGCTGCCCACGCTTTGTGCGGTAATGTTTTTAAAACCGAGTTTTTCAAGTGCCGTCATAGCTTCGCCTGATGCTTTGCCAACTACGGAAGGAATGGTAACTTCTTTCGGTTTTTCGGAAATTACAAGATTTACTTTTTCGCCATGGCGTATTTTTTCGTTAGCTTTAGGGGTCTGCTCAATAACAAGCCCGCTGCCATCTTCGCGGAAAACGGTTTCTACTTTGCCAAGCGCAAGTTCTTTGCGTTCTATCATTTTGCGTGCGTCGGCAAGATTTTTACCTGCAAGGTTTGGTACTTCCACCATTTCAATGCCTTTGCTTACAGTTAAATAAACGGCGCTGCCTTCCTTGCGCATTTCATTCCCGGCAGGGTCCTGCTCAAGCACAAGCCCCGGTGTTACTTTATCGTCGTAGGCTTCTTTCAGGGTTATGCTGAACCCTGCATTTTCCAGTATCTGCTGCGCTTCAACAACGGTTTTGCCGGTTACATCCGGCACTTTTACAGTTTCACGGCTAAACACGTTGCCTATAAGCAGAAATACTGCCGATAAAACTACTACCACAGCCGCAAGCATAATTTGCTGATGGCGTGTAAGCTGTGTTTCTTTCATTTTTTGCAGCCAGCTTTTTTTAGCTTTCGGTTTTGCAGTAGCGGCAGGAACTGTCATTACAATGGTTTCTTCCGGAACTTCCGTTTCATCTGTCACCAGTGCAGATTTTTCTTTAACTTCGTCAGCAAAGCTGTCTGCTTCGGTGTAATCCTCTGCCTCGCCGTTTTTCTCCATTTTATTTTTGATGGAATTTAAATCCTGGCGCATTTCTTCCGCGCTGGCGTAACGCTTGGTTAAATCTTTGGCAAGCGCTTTATCTATCACATGCTGCAAACATAACGGCAGCCCGTCAACGTAGGTGCTGAGCGGCGGCGGCGTTTTTTCAACATGCATCATGGCAACGGCAACTGCTGTATTGCCGTCAAACGGCACATGCCCTGTAAGCATTTCATAAAGCACAATACCCAAGGAATAAATATCGCTCTGGGCAGTTACAGGCTTTCCGCTTGCCTGCTCCGGAGATAAATAATGCACCGAGCCAATTACCGAATTGGTATACACCATCGTCATATTGCTTATCATTCTGGCAATGCCAAAATCAGCAATTTTGGGGTGCATGTTTTCCGTTATTAAAATATTGTGCGGCTTAATATCACAGTGAATAATATTGCGCCTGTGCGCATGGCTTAACCCCGCTGCAATATCTTCGGCAATACAAACAGCCTTATAAGGCGAGAGCCTTCCCTTTTCTTCCAGCAGGTCTTTTAAGGTTTTGCCTTCCACATATTCCATAACTATAAAAGACTTGCCTTCTTCTTCACAAACATCAAAAATATTTATGATAGAAGGGCTGGAAAGACGTGCAGCCGACTGAGCCTCATGCTTGAACTGGTTAAGAAGCGTTTTGTCGTCATTGAACTGGTCGCGCAGTATTTTTATGGCTACCTGCCTGTTAAGCAGCAAATCTTCAGCCAGATAAACTTCGGCCATTCCGCCTGAACCAATGTGACGCAGGATTTTATAACGTTGTTTTAAAATTGTTCCGTTGTTCATTTATATCTCCTCCGCACAAAAGTCTATCAAAATCACCGAAACATTATCGCGCCCGCCATTATTAAGCGCAAGTTCAATTAAAGCATCCGCCGCTTTTTCCGTATTTTCTTCCTTCAAAACGGCGGCAATTTCATCATCGGCAGCCATGTCCGAAAGCCCGTCACTGCACAAAAGCAGCCTGTCGCCCGGCTCTGTTTCAAAGCTGAAAACGTCTGAATCAAGCCCCTCATCCGCACCGACAGCCCTTAAAATTACATTGCGCTGCGGGTGGCGGCGTGCTTCATCAGTTGTTATATCACCTTTGCTTAAAAGTTCAGCCACATAAGAATGGTCCTGAGTTATCTGCTTAAGCAGGCCATTGCGCCATAAATAGAGGCGGCTGTCGCCAATATTTAAAGCATAGGCCTTTTTATCTTCAGCCAAATACACGGCAACCAGAGTTGTGCCCATGCCTTCGTAATCAGGCATTTTGCATACCAGACTGCGCAGATGGCTGTTAGCTTTGGAAGCAGCTTCTTTTAAAGCCGTACACAGGGCTTCTCCGGTAAGCCCTGCAAAATTCTTTTTTTCTTCTTTTAAAAGTTTATCTTCGTTATTTATATAACGATTTAATAAAGAATATGTTCCATATTCTCCATAACTGATTCCGCTTTTTAAAAACGGAATCTTTTCTTTTTGAAGAAGATTAAGTCCAGTTTTTAAATCGTTTTCTAAGCTCACTAATAAAAACAAAATAAATCTATTTTCATAAGTATCAATATTTTCATCATAAGCATATTGATAAAGTTTTTTAGGGAAGATAGTGTTATTTTCTAATGTAAATAAACGAGCATCTTGGCTAGTTTTATTAATTAAACTTTTATCATAACGATGAAACTCTTCAATACGAACTACTTCTTCAACTCTTTTTAAATCAACTTTATAAGTAAGAGTAATATTATAAACGTGTTCTAAAAGAAGACTTATTTCATTAAATAAGTTTAATGATAAATTAGTTGAATATGCTCTATTTACTCTTACACTATTCACTAAATCGATCTCCTTAAATATTTATTAATTAAAGCTTTTGAAACAGCAAAACTTTCTAGACCAAATTCACTTTCAAGCATTTTTATTAATCTAGTTAAGCCATTTCTTAAACTTGAATCATAGCGTGATTCAAGTTTTCTTAAGATTTTGCTAGAAAAAATAGCATCTAAACAATCTAGACTTGATAAACCCATAGCTAGATAAATCGGAACCATTTCATCTAGTTGACGAATAATACGGTTACCAATTGTAATATCAAGTTCACTAGACATAAAATCTAAAACTTTTAAGAACTTATTTCTTTCAGCTTCATTAAACTTATAGTTTTCACTTGCTTCTTTAAATAATTCATGAAGTTTTTCATAGCTTAACGCAATTGGATTAAACTCCTCATCAAATTTAAGTTCTTTTTGGGTATTTTCAAAATCAATAACGATTGCTCTATCAATAACTTTATCAGTAATTGTAAATGTAGAATCATCTTTATTAGCAGTTCCAATAAAGTAAGTGTTTGGCGTTAAGATAAGTTGACCTTTTTCTAAATTTTCTGGAGCATCATAATCGTCAGGAAGAAGCATTAAAGAAATTCTTCGATCAGTTTCTGGAAATTCCATAACAGAAAGGAAATCAGCAAAATAATATTCAACACGAGAAATATTCATTTCATCTAAAACAACTAAATTCATTCTGGCTGATTCATAACTTGCTCTATATAAATTCTCTAAAAATGGAGTTTCATTATATCGACCAGTAAGTTCATTATAAAAACCAAGTAAATCAGATTTTTCTTTATAAGTTACTTGAATTGCTTCAAAGTAAGCTTCTTCACCAATAAATTTAGCAAAATATCTTGGGAGAGAAGATTTACCAGTTCCACTAACGCCTTCTAAAATGATGAATTTAGAAGCATTTAATCCAGCGATAAATTGAGCTAATTCTCTTTTGTTATAGTAAAGATGTTCTTTAGTGGCTAAATAACCTTGTAAATTATCAAGAAGGAATTTTAAAGTTATTCCTTCACTATCACTAATTCTTCCAACTGATAAATTTTGATTATCAATTGAAACTAAGTTTTTAAACACTTCTTCTTTTTTACCAATTTCTTTAGATAAAAAGCCATTTCCTCCTGCAACTTGAGAAGCACCAACTCCATTAACAAATTGTGGATTAGCTAAAGTTTCAGCATCAGTAAATGAATTAGCTAAATCAGCTTTTTCTTCTTCTTTATATTTTTCTAATTCTTCCTTTAACTTTTGTTTTTCTTCATCTTCTTCATTAATGCTTTTTGGTTTTCTTCTTAAGCAAAAATTAACTACGCCAATTATTGCCCAAATAAAACCAGTTAACGCAACATAAACTAATAAAGCTAAAAGAAGGGCGCTAAAAACAAAAGCAAAGGTTTGATCTAAATGAGCAATCCCGCCTTCTTTAGCACTATCACCAAATTGAAATAAAATACCTAGTCCAATTGCAAAACCAAAACATAAAGCAAAACTTAATCCATAAAAAGCGAAGGCTTTAACTGAATAAGTTTTTTCGTTGTGTTTTATGAAAAAACGGCGCAAAAATAAGACTAAAACTGCAAAGATAACAATAAAAACAAGAACAAATATTAAAAGAATCCATATGCCTGTATAAGTTTTTATATTAGGCATATTTAAAAGTTCAGCTAGACCAGCAAAAATATTATTTTTATTCATAGCGGTATGAGAACCATCCATACCTAAAGCTACAAGTAAAGCTAATACTACATAAAAGATGGTAAGACCTATTCCTAGCCATTCCCCGCTTGTTAATTTCTTTTTCATCATTGTTACCCTTTTTTCAGTTCTTTATTTAAATCGTCGGATTTTAATAAAGTTGTGATTTCATTATCGTCTTTACTTTCGATGAAATTAAATTCATCATTATTAACTTTTAATGTTCCTGAAGAAGAAATTAATTCATAACTACTTAATGAATTAATTTCATTTTTTAAATAGTTAATTCTTTTTTCTTCTTCTTTCTCAATTGAAGACTTAATCACAAAATAGACAATTGAGAGAACTAAAATAATACTAATTGTTGAAATACCATAATCACTAGAAATAAAGAATGTAAAGGCGCCTATTCCAGGAATTTTACCTCCATTATATTTACCAACTATCCTATCAAGAGTGATTTCAATATCATCACTTACATTATTTGCATCACCTCTTGTTATTAAATAGTCATCATTTATTTCTACTACTCGATGAACAATTCTTTGATCTTCATCATTTCTATAACAGATAATGTCATAAAGTTTGATCTCGTCAAGAGTATCAACTTTATCTAAGAAGATTAAATCGTTTACTTGAATTTGATTATCTAATTTGTTTTCAAATAGATATTCATTTTCTTCGTTTTTGTAAGACATTGATCCAGTTGCTATAACGACACTTTTGATAGGTAAAGACGAAATATTAATTGTTTTATCTATTACCCCTAAAAGAAAGAAAATTCCAAGTACAGCAATTAAAACATCTAATCCAATGTCTAAACTTTTTTTAAGTATTTTATGTTTCTTGCTTTTTTCTAAAGCAAGATGGTCTTCATATATTAATTCAGAGTCTAAGTGACCTTCTTTTATATCTTTTACACTGGTTTGTCTTTCATAAACTAAGAAAGCAATTACTCCAAGTGCAAAAACTATCAAAACTACTAAAACAATATAGAAGACCATCGGTTAATTAAATTTAAATATTAGGCGACTTAATCAGTAATGGTGATTGTATAAGTTGTCGCATTGATGGTTTTTCTAAATGTTTCCATCTCTTCAAAAATCGTTGAAGGATCTGTTTGCGCCCCAGCACCAGTACTATAATAAACAGTTGGTCCGCCCGTAAAAGATTCACTCCAATCCCAAGTTAAAGTAACATCCATTGTAAAAGTAGGAACTAACCCCTCCCACTTAGGTGATTCGTTATCATATCCAATCGTCATTTCACTAGGTAATGCTACATAATCTGTAGAACCACTACCACCGTCTCCAACAGTAATACTCAAGTCAGGAATATAAGATTTATCTTGAGCAGTCATTGTTAAGGTAAGAGTAACTGTAAAATCAGGATCACCATTTTTTCCATCATCATAAACAGTTGTGCCAGTTCCCGTCGCAGATGTGAAGTTTAAAGTATTGTCATTATCCTTAAAAGCTACTTTTAAACTAGTAACCCTATTTTCGATTTTAACATCGGCTGGGTCAGCAGTTTTTGTGTCATTATTATTCCCACCTGTAATAATATAGGCCGCTAAAGCACTACTAGTAATTGCAGCAATGCCTAATACAATCGTACTAGCTAGTACGATTTTTTTGTTTTTGTCTCTTTTCATAAATCCCTCCGCTAGAAATTATCCCTAGCATTATTTAAAGAATTTTTCTTTCTTTGAATTAATTATCTATCAAAATTGCCTATTTTACAAGATAAATATAACTGACAAAAATTCTCAAAAACTTGTAAAGAGAAAAAACCTTTTAAATCTCAATTAAAATCGATACTTATCGCTTTTTCTTTTATTTAGATTTGGTCAAAAACTTACAATTCATGAATATTAAAAAGTTATTTGTTATGCCAGATGTTGGCATTAAATATAACACCTTTTCTTAATTTTGACACAAAAAATAAGATCAAAGAAACCACTACATTATTACTTCTTTGATCATAAATTAAGGTAAATATTTATTCTTTAAAGCGATTAAAACCATCTAACGTTTTTTTAGATTTTTAAAGATAGAAACTTATTTTTCTTTCACTAGAAAAAGAAATTGTGTGATAATCAATTTAGATGGATTATTACTGGTTTTCAATATTACTTGCCTCTTTAGTTATTGCTTTTTCATTATTTGTAGGCCTTATTAAAAGTGAAAAACTAGTAGTTTTTATATTAGCTTTATTTGCTAGTATTCTTATAATTTGGAAAATAATTGAGTTTACCTACTATGGTTTAACTCATACTGGAACATATCCAATAGAAATATCTCATATAAGCTATTTTGTTTTTAGCGTAATTATATTAAGTGGCATTAAGAAGCTTTATTTTACAGGAGGTATTTTTGCTTTTATTAGTGGATGTGGATATACACTTGCTGGACTTGTTTCTCCTAAATCCATTGTTACTTCATTAGATTTTCCAATCTTTGTAATGGGTGTTATATCACACATGATGCTACTTTTAGGTGGTATGCTTACGCTATTTAAATATAGTAAATATGACCTTAAATATTTTTATTTTCCAATAATTGGTTTGATACTAGCTTGTATTCTAGCTTACCTTGCTGAAAATCATTACATCTATCCAGATGCAACAGGTTTAGATAATTTAGTTATCATTAAACTAATTAACGGATCAATACTTTCTTATCTAGGAGCAGATTTAGATAATCAGTTATTAAATTGGTCCGTAACTATTCTTATTTTTATTCTTGTTGGTGCTTTAATTTTCTTAATAAATGTTTTTAATAACTATCTCTATAAAAACAAAGTAGATAATCACTATAACATTGGCTTATTACCACTTCTTCAAGGTAATCGAATTTATAAAGCTAAATAATTAAATCTTTTATCACACAATTAAAGCTAAGTTAAATTGTTATTTTAACATAGCTTCCGTCTGATGCTTTTACTTCAACAAGAACAAAATGTCCGTATTCTTTTTTAAACTTTTTAAGTTTTTTATAGAGTTCATTAACATCTATATTTTTGTCTTTAAATTCATCAATACGTTTAAAGCCAATCTTGATGAAAAAAAGCGGAAAGTAGAAAGTAAATTTAAAATTGTCTTCTTTATCAATTACTTTAATTTTCATAATTAATATTCAACACGAATTATTACAGTATCGCCTTCAGCACTTTTAACATTAACAATTTCACCAATAATTCCTTTTTTGACTAACTCAAAGACTTGATCAAAATCAATGGTTTTAAGTAATTCTTTAGCATCATTATCTACACTAATATTAGTAGCAGTTAAAGCTTTTGCTAAAGTAGCTCCAAGAGCAACTGGAAAATTAACAGTTACTTCATCGCCTTCTGCTGAATTAACTAAAATCTTTAAAAGAGCTTTATTATAATCATAATCTTCTAAGACTTTAGTATCTGTCTTTTTACCGGTTAATAATTCATCTAAGCTAACTTCTAAAATCTTAGCTAGTTCTGGAAGAATAGAGATATCAGGCGCTGATAAGTCATTCTCCCATTTTGAAATGCTTTGAGGCGTAATATTAATTTTTGAAGCAATGTCTTCTTGAGTTAAATTCTTTTCTTTTCTTAAACGTTGAAATCTTTGTCCAAATGTTTCCATAAATTTTTATCTCCTTGCTTCAATTATAAAAAAGGTATTCTTAAATCCTATCATCTAGAGGTTGAAAAGTTAGTTAAATCACTCAACTATTGGTTGATTTTAACTCAACTAGTTGTTATTTTATTTAATTTATTGAGGTTTCATAAACCATTAAAAATTTAAAAAACCAAGCAAAACTACAATTAAAGTTTAAAATATGTAATTTTTGTGTCTTTAAAGTCAATAAAAGAATACTCTATCTTTTTAATGCTCATTTCTTCATAAGTTTTGTAATAATAAACAAAATTAATTGGATCTAAAACACTAGTATAAATTGTTATTTCACTTTTATTTTCACTAGTTAAAGCTGCTCCTTTAATCACTCCTACACTAGCAAAAATATGAAAGGCTTCATTTACTAAATTATCATTTATAGATAAAGTTTCTTCCATTCTTTCTTTTAAATATAAAGTTTTAATAAAACGAGATGGAGAAGATGAATCTCCAGGTAAACCATGTGCATTTAAACCAATGCAATATGGTCTTAAATCACTTTTACTAGTTAAATTATTAAGATAATACTTATTAGATAAATTTCCATATTGTTTAACGTTTTCTAAATGAAATGGAAAAGAAGGATTGTTTGTTAATACTTCATATGGATTATCATAAATTTTAATTCCATCTTTATCTGGTTCTAAAACAATAGATTTATCTTTATCAGAAATTAAATAATGTAAATAACTTAAAGGTAAACCTTCTTTAAAGCTTTTAGCTGCTAAATGAATGTTTTGACTAAGCTTTTTAACTTCATCTACTGTTTTAGCATTAATTAATAAATAGTTAATTAGTTCATATGGAGCAAGGTTAATCTTATTTTCTTGCGTATCTTTATGATAATAAGCATTACCTGGATAATTTAAGCCAGCAATGCATAAACCATCTTCATTCATCGCTTCAGCAAATAAAGGATAGTTGTCAATTAATGAACCTATGCCCATTATCTTTTTATTAACTGTTTCTTCTTTTAAAAACTTATATTTCATCAGATAAGTTTCTTTTATTGCTATTACTCCTTCATTAAAGTGATATTCTAAATCAAGGTTTCGTCCAAAAACGTAATTATCTTTATATTTTAATTTTAATGATGTACACATACTATTCTTTCCTTTTCTATATTCTACCATTAAGTTTAAAAATTAACTTTAAAGTGATTAAATAACTTTTTTATCTATTTATAATTTCTTTCTTTTTTTGAAGAAAAGAAAGAAATAAAATCTTCTATATGGACGAAATAAACTACTTAATTGCTCATATAAAAGATTTAGCAAGAAAATCAAGTAAAGAAGGCATTATGACTTCAACTTCATTTTTGTCGTTAAGTGAACAAAGTGAAATAAATAAAGCTTTACCAAGTTTAAACAAAGAATATTTAAATGAATTGAGTTTTATTTTTGATGGAGGAGAGAGTCAAAATTGTGATCGCAAAATTCTTTTTATTGTTCCTTCATTTTTAAATGACTATTTTGAAGAATTTAAAAAGGAAGGAATCTCTCTTTTACACTTAACTCCTAAAAACGCTAAGTATAGTGAAAAATTAACACATAGAGACTATCTTGGTGCTTTAATGAATTTAGGTTATAAAAGAGAAAAGATTGGTGATATTATTGTTAACTTTGAAAACCAAAACGAAGCAATTATCTATCTTGATAGTCTGATAAAAGATACTGTTATAAATGAATTAGTTTCGGTTAAACATACAACATTAAAAATTAAGGAAATTGAATTAAACAATCCTCCTTTTTCATCACATTTTGAATATGTATCAATCTATGTTTCTTCATTAAGGTTAGACAATGTAATTAAAGAAACTTTTAAATTAGCTAGAGAAGTCGCTAAAGAATTAATTGAAAAAGAATTTGTTTTTGTTAATGGTCTAACTCAATCTTCCCCATCATACCAATTAAAGAAAAACGATCGAGTTTCTGTTAAAAGCAAAGGCAAATTTATTTTCCTTGATGAAACAAATATAAATAAAAAAGGAAAATACCACACTATTATCAAGAAGTATAGCTAGCAAAAATAATAAAACTCGAAATAAAACTTCTTATATTCAAATAAAAACTTTGCAAAAGTCAGTTATTTTAATAGATTTTAATGTCATTATACTATATAGTATATAGTGTTGGAGGATACATCTTTTATGTTGAATTCAACTAGAAAAAGGTCAACGCTCTGTTGCTTCTTTATTTACTACTTACTAAGTAAAATATAATGAAAAAGAGGTTTAGGAAGAAATTCCTAAAAAAATGTTAAGGTTATTCGAGATTCTCCTCGAAATAATCTTAACATCAATTCTTATCATCTATATTTTAGTCAAGTAGTATAAAGTTGTCAATGGGGCCGATGGCCTTTTTTGACCCAGTTTTTAATTTTCAAATACGGGACTTTCTCAGTTCAACTCTTGACAAATAAATAATTCACGAAAAATTTATTTATGTAATAAATAAGGCCTAGAAAATTGGGCCATTTTTTATGAATTTATGGCTTAATAATTTCAATACCGAAACCATAATGCTCATCCATCGTTTTTAGAATTAAATAATTGTTTTTCCTGTTAACGTGCAGAAAATATGAGCCTTTGATAGATTAAAATTAAATTTAAATTCTTCGCCAATAATATGTTTTTTATCAGTGCTAGTTTTAGCAACAAAGTCTTGTGATGAAACATTAAAATGTAAATAATACTCACTTCCTAAAAGCTCACTAAGTTCGACTTTGCCAGAATATTGACCACTTGAATCTTCGATAATATCTTCAGGACGTATTCCAAAACTGACTTCAAATTCATTTTTATCAAAAAATGATTTTATTTTATTAATCTTTTCTTTTATCTCTTTGTCTTTTGT